>JGI12210J13797_10153034_pt1 | contig 55125 bp, 50 predicted proteins | sample ElkSlonscriptome_3_FD_13797 | JGI IMG/M metagenome (IMG submission 13797) | reverse complement strand
GGGTGTCGATCCAGTCGAGCAGCGCGCCGATGTCGCGCACCGAGTCCTCGCGATTGAAGCCGTTGTCGAGCTGCAGGAAGCTCTTGCCGTAGCCGGCCGAGCCGCGCACGTTCGGCCGGATGACGGCCACGCCCAGGCGGTCCATCCACATCGGGTAGGTGCTGCTGAAGCCGGGTCGGGACTGGCTTTCCGGGCCGCCGTGGATCTGGATCACGACCGGGTGCGGCCCTTCACCCCGCGGGCGATAAACGAAGGCCGGGATTTGGCGTGCGTCGCCGTCGACCTCATCGAAGGTCGGGTAGTCGATCAACTCGGGCACGGCGAACTGCTCAGCATCCAGGCCGCCGACTTCGCTTCGGGTCCACCGGGTCAGTGCGCCCGTGGACCAGTCCAGGGCATAGACGTCGCTGGGCGACTGCGGGCTGTTGATGACCAGGCCGAGCTGCTCGCCGTCAGGGCTGAAGCTCAGGCTGTTGATCAGGCCGACGGGCAGGCCGTCGATCGGGCTCAGTTCGTCGCGCTGCAGATCCAGACGATAGAGCTTGCTGACGCCGCCTTCGTTGGTCACGACAGCAGCCGAGGTGCCGTCCGGCGATTTTTCGGCCGTGCTGACCGACCAGTCAATGCTGTCACTCAGGATCTGCGGCTCAGCGCTCGCGTCGATGGCCTGGTAGGCCAGGCGGGCGAACTCGCTGCCGCGATCGGTCAGGAGGTAGATGCCCTCGCCGTCTTCACTAAAACCACCGGCGAGGTTGCGGCTCGGGTCGGTCTCGCTGCCGGCAATGCGCGTCAGCTCGCCGCTTTCGAGATCCAGCAGATGAATCCGGGAGTCGTTGACGCTGACGTACTGCTGGATCAGCAGCGTGTCGCCAACGGGTGAAAATTCGCTCGGGCCCCACCAGCTGCCGTCGGGAGACTCCAGGACCAGGCGCGGCTCGCTGCCGGCTTCGATATCCATGATCCAGACGTCGTTCGAGCGGCCATTACGCCGGGTCGACTGAAAGGCCAAGTGCCGACCATCCTGCGACCACTCCAGAGCGCCGTTGCGTGACTCGCCGTCGCTGATCATGCGGGTGCTGCCGTCGGCGGGCTCGAAGAGAAAGATCTGGCTGAACTCGTTGCCGCCGCTGTCCATCAGGAAGACCAAGGTGTCGTGTCCCGGGCGACGCGCGGCGCTGCCGACCGGCTCTTCAAACCAGGTCAGCTGACGGCGAGCGCCACCGGGTTCGTCGACGCGGTGAATCTGACTGACCTCGGCGAAGCGGGTGCGGATGAAAATGGAGTCGCCGTCAGCGCTCCAGTCCAGCAGGCCCGCCGAGCGCACGTTCTGGTAGCGGCGGAGCTGTTCTCCGATTTCATCAGGGATCGGCGGAATGCCCTGGAGAACGACGTTGCCCGAGTTGGCGCTACGCTCTTCAACCTGGGCCGACCCGGACTGTGCCAGGGAAAGAAAGGTGGTGGCTGCAAGCAGCAGCGGGAAATTGCATGGACTCATCGGGAGACCTCCAGGAAGCTTTTCTCGTCAGGAACGATCCAGTATAGCGACAGGCCGGTCAACGGTCTGCTACAAAGGCCGTGTTGGGTCCTTGCGGGAATAGATGTATTTTTGTACAGTAGTTCCATGAAAGCACCTGAAAAGTCCCCGTCTCGGCACTCCGGTCGAGGCAGCCAGAACGCCCCGGCCCATCGGTTCAGCCGTCAGACCAGTGTCCCCGTCGACGACGGATGGAACCGGGAGCTGGACGAATTGCCGAAAATGATTACAGACGTGCGACCGGAAATCGCCCGCAGCATCGTCAATTCGGTCAATTCGCCCGACATACCGATCAAGCAGTCGATCAATCCTTACCGCGGCTGCGAGCATGGCTGCGTGTATTGCTTCGCCCGGCCGACGCACAGTTATCTCGACCTGTCCCCGGGCCTGGATTTTGAAACCCGGCTCAGCTACAAGGCCAACGCGGTCGAGCTGCTCGAAAAGAAACTCCGGACGCCGGGGTATCGCGTCGAACCGATCGCGCTCGGCATCAATACGGATGCCTATCAGCCGATCGAGCGCAAGCTTCGGGTGACCCGTCGTCTGCTGGAGCTGATGCTCGAGTATCGCCATCCGGTCAGCCTGTTGACCAAGGGCGTGACCATGCTGCGCGATCTGGATCTGCTGGAGTCGCTGGCCGAGCAGAATCTGGTCTCCGTGTCGCTCAGCATCACCACGCTGAACCAGGACCTCAAGCGACGGATGGAACCGCGCACGGCCTCGCCGCGCGCGCGCCTGAACATGCTCAGCCGGTTGAGCGAGATCGGTATTTCGCCGGGCGTGATGGTCGCACCGGTCATCCCTGCCATTAACGATGGAGAACTGGAAACGATCCTGGCGCGCTCAGCGGGTGCCGGCGCGACCCATGCCGGTTACGTCGTGCTCAGGCTTCCGCATGAACTCCACGACCTGTTTCGCGACTGGCTGAAGGAACACTACCCCGATCGGGCCCGACACGTGATGAGCCTGGTCAATCAATTCCACGGCGGCAAGGACTACGATTCAAGATTCGGAATTCGACAGTCCGGTCAGGGTCCGTTTGCGCAGCTGCTCGCCCAGCGATTCAAAGTGGCTGCAAGACGGCATGAACTGGCGATAGGATCTTCGAACGCTCTGAACTGCAAGGCGTTCAGGGTCCCCAAGCGTGCTGGGGACCAGCACAGGCTGATCTGATCAGGAGCACCTATTGGGGGGAACGGGAGCGAACCTGATTTGGGCGCCCTGAAGAAGCAGAAGCCGGAAGCCCAGGTTCGGGCTTGCCAATCAGCGACGGAAACGAAACGCGCCCATCATGAATCGTCGCGTGACCGGCTGCGGCGCTGTCAGGTCCTCCCATTCATCTGCAGCGAAGGCCTCGAGACGACGCATGGTCTCGGTCAGGACATCATCGGGCAGGACCCAGCTCTCCGCGTCATCGCGGGAACCGATGCCGTTGAGGACCTGGCGGGGCGTCAGCTCGGTCGTCCACTCGGCGCCGACGATCTCGCCCTCGCCGATGGGCTCTGCGCCAAGGTCCATCAGACATTTCACAATGGCGGCACCGCCGCTCGGCGGCGCGGCGGCCGTGGCACCCGGGGGCAGCATCTCGGTGCCGACCTCGACCACGGTTTTTCGGAAATGATTTCGAATCTTGCCGGAAAACGAATCGGGATCGATCCAGTCCCGCCCAAGCACAAGCACCCCGCCGGGCCGCACCAGTCGGCTGACCTGCTTGAGGACGCCGGCCCAGTCTGAGACCAGGTGCAACACGTGAACCGCCAGAGCGCCATCGAAAGCGCCTTCGCGATAGGGAAGCGCAAGGATATCGCCCTGAGCCAGATGAATGCGCTGAATGTCTTCGCGTTGCATGCGGTCTGCGAGCGCCGTCAACATTTCGACGGACAGATCGACCCCGAACACCTCGCAACCGGCGGCCGCCACCGGTATCGCAATGCGTCCGGTGCCGACGCCAATCTCCAATACGCGAGCGTCGCGGTCAAGGAGAGCAGCAATGGCCCGCCCGATTTCTGAAGACACCTCGGGTGGGTGCCCGCGAAGCAGGTCGTAGTCTCGGGAAACGCGTTCGTCGAAGCGGTAGTCGAGAGTGGATTTGCCTTTGTTCATCGACGCCGATCGTCAGGCCCGCGAGGCCGTACCCGCCGACAGACCGTCCGGCGCACGTTCGGGCTGGACGGTTTCCCCCGCCGCAACCGCAAACTGTCTGATGCTGATGCGGTGCAGGATGACGCCGGCCAGAATCAGTCCGAAAGCCTCCAGCATAAAGATGCCAAAGTAGGCGTATTTGGGTGCAAATACGCCGCTCTCGATGAACAAGGTATGCAGTGCACCGCTGGCAAACGATGAGGAGCCCATGCCGAAGGCCTGGGCCGTGCCCCAGAGCCCCATGTACAAGCCGGTTGCGTTGGCAACAGTCATTTCCATCATCAAGGCTAGCGCGCCAACGTTGAACATGCCGATGAACAGGCCCATGGCGAACAGAGTGGGCTTGAGGATCGGCTGGTATTCGATCACAGAAGACACACCGAGCAGCATGAAACCGATCGCCGCACCGGCAATGCCGGTGATGACCAGCTTCTTGCGGGCCACCTTGAACGCGGTGCTGATGATTCCGGTCAACAGCATTCCGATCAGAATGCCACCGCCCCAAAAGCGCTCGAAGGTGGTGGTCTCGACAATCGACATGGAGAACACTTCCGCCCCGAACACTTCAAGAATATTGTCCATCAGGGTGATGGAGAACAAGGCCAGGAAAATGAACACGAAAAACGACCGAGTGGCCGGATTTTGGCTCAACAACTTGATGGCCGAAGACACGGGATTGCCCGGCGGTGCCAGGGCTCGAGCCTTGACCCTCGCCTCCTCGAGCTGCTCCTTGTTCAAGCGGCGCTCGATCCCGATGACCCCAAGAAGCGCGCTGCCGATCACCACCAGCGGCGTCAGGTTGTAGAGATTCTGCATTGCTTCGGGGGTGAATTCGGGCCGCACGATGTTCATCACGACGGTCGCAAGGATCGTGCTCATGATTAAAACGATCCACGCCACGGAAATCACCATGCCGCGCGATTCAGGACTGGTGACCTCGGCAATCAGTGAATGATAGGTGTCGGCGATGACTGCCATCGACAGGCCGAAGAGCGTGAAAAGCACGATCGCCATCAGCATGGCGAAGGCCGAACCGGACCCCATGCCCATCGCCACCGAGGGGATGGCGAGAAACAATAAGCTGGCGACGACGCTGCCGATCAACAGGTAAGGCGTGCGTCGATATCCCAGAATCGGCATCGTATCGGCGATGCGCCCGACGACCACCTGAAACGGGGCCATGAAATAACGAATCGACACCAGGGCCGTGACAACGATCGCTGCAATGCCCAGCTCATTGATCGCGACGCGATTGAAATCTGTCGTCAACAGGGCAAACATCCACCCCACCCCGATCTTAGGCAGGGCGAGTCGTAGTGTCCAGATTACTGCTGAGACGGCTTTCCACATGAGCCCAAGTCTCCCGAATTTCTATTGAGCGTGACGCGGTGAGCCCGCGTTGCAGGCGCTAAGACTAGCGCTTTCAGAGCGTGAACGCCAACCCCTGAAAAAAAGCGCATGCCGGGGCTGTCGAATCACAGATTCTCGAACCGATAGATGAAGCGAATTCCGGCTACGCGAGGCTCAGGCAGATAAGCAATCGCAGCCCGGCCTGGGGCGAAGCCTTCGGGACGGCCCGGGTCCACGTTCCGTTGGGCGGTCTGAATCGTGTCGTCATCGGTCAGATTGGTGATGTAGCCAATTACGCTGAAGCGATCGAATTCCAGGCCGGCGTGCAGGTCGAAGTTCGTGTAGCTCGGCATCCAGGCCAGATTGGCCTCTGACAGGTAGCGCTTGGATCGATACAGACCGTTGAGTTCGACAAACCAGGTGTTGTTGCTGTCGCCAAGCGGTGCTCTGTAGAGGGCGCCGACATTGACCGCATGTTTCGGGTTCTTGGGCACGCGATTGCCTCCGAAATCAGCGCAGGCGTTGCCTGCTTCGGCGCGGATCTGGGGTGAGGAGGTCTGCCCTTCGGGCACCCCGCAGGCAAGGAATGAGTCCGGTCCCGCCGTCGGGCTTGGCCCTTGAACGTACTCCTCGAATGTCGCGTCGGTGTAGGCATAGCCCAGATTCAAGTGAAGGCGATCACTGGCCCTCCAGTGACCCGTAAGCTCGAAGCCTCTGGAGTCGACCTGGCCGGCGTTGGTGATGCCGGGGATGGAAACGATGGTATCTCCCGCACCGGTCTGATTGACCTGAACACCGATCTGCTGGTCCGTGTAGTCGTTGTAGAAGACCGCCCCTTCCAGCGCCAAACGTCGCTCGGTCCAGTAGCTTTTGAACCCAATTTCGTAGGCATCAACGAACTCGGGCAGATAGCCCTGACCCTGGAAATCGATCAGTTCGTTGGCGTTGAATCCGCCAGGCTTGAAGCCACGAGCAAAGTTTGCATAGACCAGCGTATCGCCGGTCATCTGCCAGTCGAGCGTGACCCGAGGGGTCAACTCATTATAGGAAAGGCTTTCTGACTGGGGACAGGCCTGCACCGTCCCAGGCGGCGGTACATCCGGGCCGGGCGTTCCCATGAAGATCGCGCCCTGCGGAATGCCGGGCAAGCAGACCGGCGCCAGGCCGCGTAGTGAAATGTCCTGCAGGCGCCAGCCCGAGACTTCATAGGTGATGTCATCGGAGTTGCGTCGCGCTTCTAATCCCAGGTTGACCGTGTCGGTGATCCGCCAGTTGACCTTGCCGAAGAACGCTGAATATTCGGTGTCGCGGCTGATGCGAACGGGAAACATCGTTTCGGTCTGCTGGGTGGTCAGGAAAAAGGGCGGGCCACCGAGCGGCGAATTAGGATTGCGAACCCAGAAGCTTGAGCTATTGAGCAGCCTTGACTCCTCTTCCAGGTATTGCGCGCCGAGGAGAAAGTCGAATGCCCCGACCGAGTGGGTCCAGAAGAAGTTGTGGTCGAAGCGCTCATCGGCGTAATCAAGCTCCTGAAAAGCAGACAGGGAAAACACGAAGCCCGGTGGCGCGTCAAAATCCGTAAAGTCACCATCGGCCTGAATGAAGCTGTCGTCGTCGACCCACCCGAAGTTGTAGCGGAAGGTGCCGACACCGGTCGCCCAGCGTGCGTCCAGAGACAGCAGCTGCTGGTCGAGCTTGAGCCCACTCGGCGGCTCCATGGTCAGCTCATTAAAGCCCATCTGCACATCGTCGATATCGGCCCGAATCGCACCAACGACGGCGCCCCGCGTGCAGGCCCCGACAACCGGAGCCGGCTGGCCCGACAGATCTGCCGGGCAGGGAAGCGCGGGGGATCCAGGCGGTCCAGCAGTGAACGTGCCGCCCGGGACCGGGCGACGCACATTGGCTGGTAACTGGGCGGTGGGATAATCTGAATTGTCGGTCGAACTGACCTGATAGCGCATGTTGATGTCCCAGCTCTCACCGGGCGTCAGGCGCAAGGCACCGGCGATGCCCTCAAAGTTCTCGGCGCCCAGGGGCCCACCATTGACCGGGTTGGTCCAGAAGCCATCGCTTTCACGAACGGCGGCATTCACCCGATAGGCCAACAGGCCATCGACGATCGGGCCGCTGATCATCCCGGACATTCTGCGCTGCTCGTATTCGGCGATATCGACTTCCAGGCGACCTTCGAAGACATCCGAAGGCTTTTTGGTGATGTAGTTGATCGCACCCGCAAAGGCGTTGCGTCCGTACAGCGTGGTCTGCGGACCCTTGACGATTTCAATGCGCTCCAGATCGATCAGATCGGAAACGACGCCGGCCCCGCCACCCGAGATGGCCAGGTTCTCGCCCGACAGGTCGAGACCGTCCAGCATGATCGCGACGCTGGGCCGGCCTCGCTCGGCCTGCATGCCTCGCATGGCCGGCCGCGTGTCGTTAGGAAAGCCGCCGAGATCGAAGGTAACACCCGGCGTCAAACGCGCCACATCCTCGATGTCGGTAATCCCCAGCCGAATGATCTGTTCTTCATCGAAGGTCCGAATTGATAGCGGCACGGTTTCTGCCACTTCCTCGATTCTCCGGACCGTCACCATCAGATCATCAAGCTGCGCCGGGGCTTCCACCTCGGAGCCCTCGTCGTCTTCGGGTGCATTGGAATCCTGGGCGAACAGGGGCGACGCGGTCGCGGCTAAAAATCCGAGCGCTGCCAATAAGGAGGAGATATTCAGTCGGTTCTGACTTTCAAGAATTGAGGTAAAAACGGAATGGATCGAACGGGTCGGTCGAAGTTGCTCTCTCAAGCTCTTTCCCTCTATGTTGGCGATTCTTTTATGCGGATGCTTCAAGCTCAAAAAAAGCGGCGTTTGCATCGCCGCTGTCGAAGCAACAATAGATACACGAAACCACCCCCTCGAGTCAAGAAAAAGCGGCAGCGTCGGCACCTGAAAAACGCTTGTCTTGACCCTGCTTCGAGGGCACAGTGAACGGCGACAAAGCGAATGCTCCATGACTGGTTCTTTCGTCGATGTTGCTAGACTGTCAAGCATCCACAATCCGAGCATCGTACAACGCGATGAACCCTATTATTCTGGAACTGATCTTCGTCGTCACGGTTGCGCTCGGCTTGGGCTTCTGGCAACTGTATGACGTCAACAAGGAAATCAAAAAGGATGCTCGAGATCATCAGGGCGACCAGGCCAAAGACGCGGGCGAGAAAAAGCACGACGAGGCGTAATTGTTCGCTGACTTACGAGCGCCTGGGAAGAACTCGATGCAGACACGACGGTGCAGACGGACCAAGGACAAGCTGCTGAGATTGCACACCTAGCGGCCCCTACTGGCTTTTTTCCCGACACTTTTTCCTGGCGACCTTGACGCGATCGATCAAGTCCGCAAGATGGGCCAGGAAGGCTGCCGCAAGCCAACCGGCGGTCATCGGCCACCCGCCGTCAGTCAAAACCGACCGAAGGGCCAGCAGCAGGGCCGCCCCGGCCGCGAGGTTCATCAGTATCCCGAAGATCGGCAGACGCCATCTGAGCCTCACGGCGAGCCCGCTCAGGAACAGGGCCTCGAGTACGATGACAGCGAGAATCAGGTCGACGACACGCCCGCTGCTAATCAGATCTTCCATGCTTCATCCCCTCATTCGGTGGCACTCTGACGGACGGACAGATACTCCGCGGCAAAGCCCTGGATCGCTGCTTCGACCCACGCTGCATTCTCTTCGTGCGCCAGGTGACCGAGGCCAGGCAGTCGTTCGAGCCTGGCACCTGGCACCAGGGCGTGCACGCGTTCTGCCTCTGCCGGCAGAACCGCCCGGTCGTTTTCACCGACCACGAGCAGCAGCGGCGTCTTCAGGTTCGGCAGATCGCGACTGAGCCCGTGAAGGTCCCAGTTGGCCATCATCCCCAAGGTCGCCGCCACGTGCCGCGGACAGCTGAACAGTTTTGCGTATCGTTCAATGCCAACCTGAGCGATCTCCGAGCCGGTTCCCTGGATCAAACGATGGACGCGCTTACGATCGCTACCGCGCCCCGCCAAGATGCGAGCCGCCAGTGGATTGGCGAACAACAGCCGGGCCATCGGTGGGAACAGGAGGCCAGCTGCTCCTTTGAACGGCAACAGCGCGCCGTTGATACTGATCATGGCCTCGGGATTCAGTGCTCCGTCGAGGCAACTTCGAATCAGAATCGCGGCTCCTGCCGAATGGCCCACGACAAGCTCTGGCTGAATCGACAGGGCCTCCAGCAGGCTGGCCAGCCCGGTGGCCATGCCGGCCAGCGACAGGCGGTGGCGCGGCAGTGGTTCGCTGAAGCCGTGGCCCGGAAGATCGGGGGCAATGACCGTGAAATGCGTTGCCAATCGGGGGGCGAGTGACGCCCAGGAATGCGTCGAGGCACCGGTGCCATGCAGCAGCAGCGCTGTCGGCCCCTGCCCCATCCGCTGAAGATGCCAGCGAAGGCCGTCCACGCGCTCGAAGTGGCTGAATTCCGTGTTGGGCCAATCGCCGCGATCAGCTTCCCAGCTCAGGGCGCGCATGGGCTACAAATTTCCTCATGATGGGTCGCGTGACGGAAAGAGACCGCCGGATAGACACAGGCAAGGCATGGGAAAGGCGGGCGCTGATCTGCGCCGCGACACCGCCCGTGGCTGACGGTCACTTGACGGGGGCAAAGCCCAGAAGATGCGCCATGTCTTTGACGAAGATACGCACATGAGCCATCGGCTTGGCCTTGACCAGTCGCTTGTACATATAAGCTTCCCAGGTCAGATGCTGCACGTCGGGATCGCGACAGATGCTGACAAAGCGCTCGCGCCGTTTGTCGCTGGTATACCAAAAGCGCTGCATGATGCCAAGGATCCAGAACACCCGGCCATGCGCCTTCATGAAGCGTTTCCGAGCTGAACGCAGCGCCTTGGGGTTGCCGGTCAGGCAGAACTCCTGTGCGGCGTCTGCGGCATAGCGACCGCTCAACATGGCGTAGTAAATGCCTTCGCCCGAGGCCGGTGCCACGCCGCCAGCGGCGTCGCCAGCAAGGACCACGTCGCGTTTATTGTCCCAGCGCTTGAGGGTCTTCAACGGGATAGGAGCGCCTTCACGGCGAACTGTTTCGCTCTCGCCCATGCCCGTGCGCTCTCGAAGTTTAGTGACGGCCTCCCGCATTGAAAACCCCTTGTTGGCGGTTCCGACGCCCACGCTGGTGCAGTCCCCATGCGGAAAGATCCAGGCATAGAAATCGGGCGACAGCTCACCCTGGTAATAGACGTCGCAACGCTCGCCGTCGAAACCCTGGACGCCCTCGGGTGGTGAGCTCACGATTTCATGGTAAGCCGCCACGAAGGGGATCTTTTCAGCGTTCGGGATGTTTTGCCGAGCGACTTCCGATCGTGCGCCGTCGGCACCGATGATGACGCGCGTCCGAATTCTCTGCAGCTCCGCGCCGGCCTGATCGCCCTTGGACTTGTAAACAACGATGGAATGTCCTTCGTCGTCACGTTCGATCGTCTTGAACATGCCTTTGACGCGCTCGGCACCAGCGCGGCGGGCCCGCTCGCGCAACCATTCATCGAAATGCTCTCGATCCACCATGCCGACAAAACCGTTGATCGGCATGTCGACTTCCACCGACTTGGGCGAAATCATCCTCGCGCATTTGGCGCGGGCGACCAGCTGCGATTCGGGCACATCGAATTCGTCGAGAAGGATGGGTGGCACCGCACCTCCGCAGGGCTTGATGCGGCCGCCGCGGTCGAGCAGCACGACCGAGCGCCCCTGCAAGGCAAGATCATGGGCAGCCGTTGCCCCCGAGGGACCACCGCCCACCACGACCACATCAACTTGTTTGTGTGCCGGTTCCGCTTGCTTCGAATGATCAGTCATGGCTGCCAATGAATAAGGAATGCAGGCTCAGTTGATCACAAATCCGCCGCCGTTTAAATGACCTTGATCAATTGTTCATTGCAAGCAGACGATTTGCCCATCCATTGGCCAGCAAATTGGCGAGACGACGGGACGGGATCCGCCCTCAAAGGGTTCGGAGAGGAGGTCGTCACAGCAGCGCGCCACCGCTTCGCTCGGACTCAGGTCCAGAGCGTCGGGACGCCGCGAACGGCGAAGGCCGCGACCAGCATGCCGATGGCAAAAAACGAGGTGCCGGTGGCGTTGTACCAGGGAGCGCGGTCCCGGGGGTTTTCGATCAGGCTCGGCATCAAGACCATTTGCAGAGCAAGCAGTGCGACCAGCGCGACGGCATGAAAAGGACGGTCCCAGGCCAGCAGCAGGACGATGATCGCGGCCTGTGGCAGGGCCATCACCACGCAGGCGAGACGGACGGCAAAATCAACACCCAGCTGGACCGGAAGCGATTTCACCCCCATTCGCCGATCGCCGTCGACCGCCTTGAAATCGTTCAGGGTCATCGTTCCATGCGCGGCCAGGCTGTAGAGCACGGCGAGGGCGAGGATCGGGACACTGGGAAATCCGGACAGCATGGCGGCCGCCCCAGTGAACCAGGCGAGCCCTTCATAACTGAAGCCAACGGCTGCATTTCCCCACCAGCCGTTTTGCTTGAGCCGGACCGGCGGCATGCTGTAAGCCCAGGCGAGGATGACGCCGAGCAGGGTGGCAAACAGAACCCAGACACCGAGAAGCGCGGCAACCAGGAGACACAAAATGCTCAGGATGAAAGACAGGTACAGCCCCCACCGTCCGGGTATGCGACCGGAGGGGATGGGGCGATTCGGTTCGTTGATCGCGTCCACGTGCCGATCGAACCAGTCGTTGATCGCCTGGCTGGCACCGCAGACCAGTGGCCCTGCCAGCAGGATGCCTCCGGCAAGGATTAGCCAGCGGTTCTCAAACGAGACCCCCGCCGACACCACGCCACAACCATAGGCCCACATCGGCGCGAACCAGGTGACCGGCTTGAGCAGTTCCAGGACTGACCTTGGCGAGGGGCGAGCGGGCATGCGCGGAAGTGTAACCCAAGCGTGATTGCCCGCATCGACTTTGTTGAACCAACCAATCGATGCTCCCCTGCCCTCCGGATTTCTGTAAACTTTACCCTGAGGAATTGATCCAGATCATTTGACACAGCGACGATTCGAGGTCTACTGTCAGCTATGTGACCTGGTGTGGGAGCCTGCGCCACTAGGACAAACCCGATGACCGAGAAATTCGCAGTAGCTCTTCCGGATCCGACCGTCGATGTGTCGCCGCGCGCGCGCCGTCGATCAATGAGCGATCGTTCGTTCCGTGTCAGTCACCCCCGGCAAAGGATCGCGGCGGAATACCCGTTGTCCCATTCCGGTCTGTTCCATTCCGGCGCGATCAATATCAGGGAGACTCGATGAAGAAAGCGCGGCCCAGTTGGACGACCGCTTGGGCTCGTTTGACGCCCGACATGCTTCCTTTTGCCGATGCCGCGACCAACGAGTTGCCTCTTTCGCGGCTTCTGCGCCTTTCCCTGTTCCAGGTCTCGGTCGGCATGGCCGTTGTGCTCCTCACCGGCACCCTCAATCGCGTCATGATCGTGGAGCTCGGAATCCCGGCCTGGCTGATTGCCGTGATGGTCGCCCTTCCCCTGGTCTTTGCTCCGCTGCGCGCGCTGATCGGATTTCGTTCCGATACCCATCGCTCTCTTTTAGGCTGGCGACGCGTGCCCTACATCTGGTTCGGCACCATGCTCCAGTTCGGAGGCCTGGCAATCATGCCGTTTGCTCTGCTGGTGCTTTCGGGTGACGGTCAGGGACCGATCTGGATCGGCGTCGTCGGCGCCGCCCTCGCGTTTTTGCTGACCGGCGCCGGCATGCACACCACGCAGACTGCTGGCCTGGCTCTGGCCGGTGATCTCGCTCCCGAATCCAGCCGGCCGCGCGTCATCGCGCTGCTCTATGTCATGCTGCTGCTCGGGATGCTGGGCAGCGCTCTGATCTTTGCTTTGGCGCTCGCTAACTTCGATCAGATTCGTCTGATCCGAGTCGTTCAGGGGGCCGCGCTCGCAACCATGATCTTCAATTGCATTGCGCTCTGGAAGCAGGAGCCGCGCCGTCCGCAGCAATCGTGTAAAGGCACCGTGCGGCCAAGGTTTCTTCAGGCGTGGCGTGAATTGATGCGGCAACCGGGCATGCACCGCTTCTTGATCGTTGTCGGTCTCGGCAGTGCAGGTTTCAGCATGCAGGATATCCTGCTTGAACCCTACGGTGCTGAAGTGCTGGGGCTTAGCGTCAGCGCCACCACATTCCTGACTGCGCTACTTGCCTTCGGAGCCCTGGCGGCTTTCGCCATTGCGGCCAGACGCCTGAGCCGCGGCGCCGACCCTCATCGACTCAGTGCTTATGGCGTCATGGTTGGCGTCGTGGCTTTCACAATTGTCCTGCTGGCCGGGCCAACCGAGTCGGGCCTGCTCTTTCGAATCGGCACGTTCCTGATTGGTTTCGGCGGCGGCCTGTTCGCCGTCAGCACCCTGACTTCGGCCATGGAGATGGCAGGCAAGAGCGATAATGGCCTGGTGCTCGGTGCCTGGGGCGCGGTTCAGGCAACCGCCATCGGACTGGGTGTGGCGCTGGGCGGCGGGCTTAGGGACGTGATCAACGGCCTGGCCGTCGACGGTCACCTGGGGCCCACGCTGACCGGCCCCGCCGTCGCCTACGGATTTGTATATCAACTTGAAATCATATTATTGTTTGTCACACTGGCAATTGCCGGTCCACTGGCCCGACCGTGGAAGCGCGATCCATCGTCTTCCAGCGAAGAAAATCGCTTCGGTCTGGACCAAATGCCGGGCTGAATAGGCCCTCAAGGAGAAAGTCATGCCGATCGGAGCATTTACAGAATACGTCAACGTCGCCCAACTGGTGCTCTATGCATTCTGGGTCTTTTTTGCAGGGCTGATTATTTATCTACGGCGCGAAGACAAGCGGGAGGGCTACCCTCTGGAGTCCGACCGATCCATCCGCGCACCCCGAGTCAAAGTTATTGGCTGGCCTGCACCTCCTCCGCCCAAGACCTACCTCCTGCCCAATGGACAGGGCACACGGACCGCGCCTCCGCCGCCGAAACCACTGATGGATGTGATTCCGGGGACCCGGTCGGCCTCTCCCGCACCCGGGTCACCGCTGGTTCCCACCGGCAACCCGATGCTCGACGGCGTCGGCCCTGCCAGTTATCCGCCGCGAGATGATGTTCCGGATCTGACCTTCAAGGGAACGCCGAAAATCGTGCCGATGCGGATCGCCCTCGACTACTACGTTGAAACCGCCGATCCGGATCCTCGCGGCATGAATGTGGTGGCTTCTGACGGGAAGGTCGTGGGGAAAGTGGCCGATCTCTGGGTGGACCGGGCCGAGCACCGCATCCTGTTTTTCGAAGTGGCGCTTGATAGTGGCGCCGATGCAACGCTGCCCAACCCGCTCTTGCCCTATGCGTTTGCCAACGTGAAATTTGGTCGTGGTGAGCTCCGCGTGGTGTCTCTGACGACGGAGCAGTTCCAGTCCGTCCCGAGGACGGCCAGCATGGACCAGGTGACGCGTCTCGAGGAAGACCGGATTACCGCCTACTACGGCAGCGGTCGCCTCTATGGCAAGCCCAATCGACAGGAGCCCCTGATTTGAGTGAGATTCGCGTCAAGGAAATCAAAGCCTTACCCGAACCTTTGCCGGAGGGAGAGCGCGTGCTCTGGCAGCGCTCTCCGTCCTGGAAACCCTACAGCCGTCGCGTGTTCCATATCGACAAGATCGCGATTTATTTTGCGCTGATGGTGCTTTGGGTGGCCGTGTCGGCCTACATGGACACGGGCAATGGATTTGCCGTCCTGGGCGCACTGGCCTGGTCGGTTCCTCTGGCCCTCGCGGTGCTTGGCATGATCGCCCTGGTTGCCTGGCTGTACGCGACCAACTCGGTCTTCACTATCACCAACAAACGCGTTGTGATCCAGTCGGGCCTGGCCTTCCAGACGGCAGTCAATTTACCGTTCACCACGATCAACAGTGCGGACCTTTCCACCTTTGAGGACGGCACGGGAGATATCGAACTTCTAATGGGAGGACCGCGTTTGCTCTACAGCATGGTCTGGCCCAACGTTCGTTTGTTCAAACTCAAGCGCCCGGTGCCAGTTCTGCGAGCGCTTCCCGACCCTCAAAAGGTGGCTGAAACGCTGGGCAACGCGTTGGCCGCCGATCAACCCGCGGAAAAAAACGTCATATCGAAATCTCGCGAGCGCGAGCACGGGCCCGAGCTGACTGGATCGGCGGCGTCCTGAGCCGACCATGAGCGACCACTCACAGGCTCAAAACCATGACGACATCCGGGTTCCGAAAGGCGCGCTGATCGGTGCCGGTCTACTGATTCTTTTCACGATCGGAACGGTCGGCTTTTTTCGTCTTACGGGTCAGGAACCCACCGCTCAGGTTCCACCGTCCGAGCAGGTGCTGAGCGCTCGAGCGCTCAAATTTGAGGATGGGGAGGATGGATCCGTGCTGGTCTATGAAGCCAGCGATGATGGTGGCGCCGATCGAGTCATTCACAGGGTTCAATCCGGAGAAGGCGGTTTCATACGCGGCGTCCTGCGCAGCCTGGCGCGAGCACGCAACGCAAGCGGCATCAGCCGCGATCATCCCTTCCTTCTTGAACTCCATACCAGCGGCACACTGATTCTCGAAGACCCACAGACCGGTCAGCGCATTGATTTGCAGGCCTTCGGACCGAGCAATATCGCTACCTTTCGCACCCTGCTGCATTCTGACGAGCCACCGCAGGCCGGCTTGATTCAGAATGGCGCACCCTGACGGCTCGAGGGTGTTGCCTTGGAGCTGACATTTCCCGCGATCCTGTATTCGGCCTTCGTCTGGTGGTTCAGCACTGGCGTTATTTTCTACCTGAACAAACGACCGGAGAGCACCTTCCGCTGGAGTCTTCTCGGTGGCACGATCGTGCTGCTGGCCGCGCTTTACGGTCTCTGGATCAGCGCGCGACAAGAATCGGTCATCGCGGTCTACACCGCCTTCACCTGCGGCCTGATCATCTGGGGCTGGCACACGATGACCTATTACATGGGTATCATCACCGGTCCCAGGCGCGAGCCCTGCCCACCAAACTGCCGGCCCCACGAACGCTTTTTCTACGCCTTTGCCACCGGGCTTTACCATGAACTGGCAATTGTTATAAAAGCGGCCCTGATGGTCTGGCTTACCTGGGACCAGCCCAATCAATTCGGTCTCTGGACTTTTCTGCTGCTTTGGGGAATGCACGTGAGCGCGAAGCTCAACGTCTTCCTGGGCATCAGAAACCTCAATATCGAATTCATTCCCGATCGTCTGGCCTATCTGACCAGTTATTTTCGGCAAAAACCGATGAATCTGCTGTTTCCCTTTTCAGTAACGGCAGGCACGATACTGACGATGGTACTGATCCAGCAGGCGATGCTCCCCGACGCAGCGTCTTACAGGACAATCGGTTTCATTCTGCTGGCCACCCTCTCGGCGCTGGCTGTCATCGAGCACTGGTTCATGCTGTTGCCGATTCCTGCCGAAGCCCTTTGGCGCTGGAGCCTCACGCCCTCGAAAGAGCCCGCAAGCCCGAATCGATCCGACCTGTCCCGCAGCCAAATTTAAGCGCCTCGAGCGGGCGCTGATGAGACAATCACACCTTTGGCGCATTATTGATGCCGATTGGAGCACTCCGATGACTCGCGCTGACCAAATTCGGTCCTTTGGCGCAGCCATCAGGGTTGAATCGAGCCAAGCGTCAGGGACTTTTACCTATGAACACGAATTCGAAAGGCCTGCCAGTCGTACTGAGCGGCGAACGCCTCATCGTCGAAGACGAAAAAGCAGGACGGATCAACCTATTCGCCGATGGCCCCGCGCGGGTCACGAAGGCGGGGGCTGAAAATAGGCGACCCGTTCTTCTCGTCCACAGCATCAATGCCTCGGCCTCAGCGCACGAAGTCAAACCGATCTTCGATGCACTCAAGGGTGAGCGACCGACCTACGCCCTGGATCTTCCGGGCTTCGGACTTTCCGAGCGCAGCGACCGCGACTACGTTCAGCCCTTGATGGTTGAGGGAATTCTGGCGGCGGCACGAACCATCAGCAAACGACACGGCGGTTCGTCCGTTGACGCTCTGGCCGTCTCCCTGTCCTGCGAGTTTATGGCCAAGGCCGCACTTGAGGCGCCGGATCTGATTCGCAGCCTCGCACTTGTCAGTCCCACAGGCTTTGCACGCAACGCCTCACGCAAGGGACGCGCAGAGGACGACTGCGGTCGTCCGGGCGTATTGCGGTTTCTCAAGCGCCCCAAGATCGGCAAGATCCTCTTTCGCCTGTTGAGCAGTGCGCCAAGCATCCGCTTTTTTCTGCGCAAGACCTGGGGTGGCAAGGAGATCGATGAGGACATGTTCGAAACCTCCTGCGCCATGGCAAAGCATCCGAACGCGCATCGAGCCCCCTTCTATTTTCTATCCGGCTATCTGTTCAGCGCCAATATCGGTCCTGCTTACGAGGCCCTCCAGCAGCCTGTGTGGATGTCCCACGGCACCCGTGGCGACTTCACGGATTACTCCTGCACAGGCCCCATCGAAGGTCATACGAATTGGCAGATCAGTGTTTTTGAGGCCGGGGCCCTGCCGTATTTCGAGATCGGCCAGCACTTCATCGCTCAGTACAGAGCGTTTCTCGCGACGCAAGCGGCTGAAACGCCCCAGGCGGCCTGACGATTCACCTGCATTGCGTGTGGATGAGATCACCCACGGTGATTCCCAAAAAGAAAAACCCGGCCTGATTTTCATTGCATCAGGCCGGGTCTAAGCTTGAACAGCGTGACGAGGTCTTGCGTCGCCCGCGCTGACTTCTAGAGTCCCGCCGGTTCCTCGTCCTCGATGTTTTCCTCGAGGTCGACGGCGGCAAGTGCTTCGGCACTCTCCGCGGTCTCAACGGCCGACTGAGCCTCGCCTGAGGGGCTCTGCAGCGAAGGATAGTCCTCGGCCATAGCCAGTCCCCCTAGCGGCTTATTGACGCCCTGGTGACAGGTCGTGCAGTTGACCTTACGGCCTTCTCCCGTTGGACCGAGTCGGTGCGGTGGCAACATGCTGCTGACTGATGACACGTACTCCGTATTGATGGATTGAGCCATGTTGATGCCGTGCCAGGAGGTGACACGAGCGGGGCTACTTGATTCCCAGCCCCCGAAACTCCGACTGTTATGGCAATAGGTGCAATTAACGTCCAATGAATTGGACATGTGCATCATCAAGGCGTAGGTCTGTTCCGTTGCCTGGATGCTGCTACCGTCCGAGTCGGAATATGGCAGTGCCGTTGTTCCGAGCACCCGGATATCATTCGAATCCTCCAGCAACGAAGAAAACGGATCTTCCGGCAGTGAGGTCAGACCAACCTGGGCCGTCGCGCGGTTCTGTCCTGCCCGCCATCCTGCCATGCCCTCGGCCGATGAACTGGCTGGGTCCGCGTTGAACCAGGTGTACTGTGGAACCGCCTGGCCCCGGTGACAGGTGTAACAGGTCACACCGGTCTCAGCGACGTGGCTTTCCCACTGGCTGTTGATTGTCTGAGTCATCTGGATCATGCGCCGAGACACGCCCTTGGCGTAGACCGACTCGTCAGCCAGGTTGTTCAAATTGTGACAACCCGCGCAGCCCACTTCCGGATAGATCCATTCGGTCATGGCCTGCATGACTCGGTTGAAATTCGCAACCGATAGGTTTCCAAGAACCTCAACGTTCTGGTAGATATCGCCGGCTCGAGGGCCAGGTCCGTCAGGTGCCCGCGGTGTTGATGCAGGCACTTGAGCCAACTGCTCCTCCAGTCGAACGGGATCGACACGCGGATTGATGATCTCCGCCATGCCCGTGCCACGGTAGCCGCTTTGAACCGTTTCGACCGGTGGTCGTTCCCAACCTGCCGTGAGAAGCATGAATCCAGTCAGGATCAGCGCGATGAATCCGATAAACCAGGCAATGATTTTCATTGGCCACCTCCCGGTGGAGCGGTGAGAGCTGGGTCAATGACACCGGTGTCCGGATAAGGCGGTACGAGACCGTGCTGAATACCCCAGAGATACCAGTTATCAACCACCGTTCCAGTGAGCAAAATACCGATGCCACCGGTCAACGGCGTCAACACTGCAAACCACCAGGCCCAGCGATGGATCGATTCGGCGTTCGCGCAGAAGCCCATGGTCCAGCGCCAGAACAAGCCTCCTCGCTCGAAAGCGGTGCCGCGATCATAGGCCTGCTCGATTTCCCGCTCGGCCCCGTATTGACTGGTTGCCATCACGGTGCCACCGTGCATTGCAAAGAGCAGCACTGATCCGTACAGGAAGGCGATCGACAGCATGTGGAACGGGTTGTAGAACAGGTTTCCATAGCGAATCGAGAAGGCGGCAGTCCAGTCCAGGTGCGGGAAGATGCCGAAGGGCACCGCCTCGCTCCAACTACCCATCGCAATGGGCCGGATAAAACCAAGGACCAGATAAAGCCAGATCGCCGCAGCGAAGGCCCAGGCAACGTGGGTGCCGAGACCCAGTGCTCGGGCGCGGGTGTAGACCCGCATCCACCAGAGGAAGATCGAGGCAGTCAGAAAGAAACCAGCCAGAATCCACCACCCACCTTCATTAAGCGGCGGAAGACTCAGGCCGTATTCCGGCGGCGGCGGCTCAAGCGCCAACCAGGGCAGCAGGCGAACGAATTCGACCGGATCCCATCCGACCGATGCCCACATATTGAGGCCCATGATCTGAATGGCAATCAGACCGGTCAGGAGTGACGCGATGCCGTAGTACCCGAGGTAGATCGGACCGATCTGTGCATCGCCGATCTTGCCGAGCCAGTAGGACTTGGTCACTGGACCCGTTCGCTCAAAGTCGCCTCTGGGGAGCGGAGTGCCGTAGTCCGCTGGCCCGTGCACCTGGGCCCGCGTGAATATATTTGTGTTTTCAATCTCAAACATGGACTTAAGTCTCCCGTTTAGCTCGACCAAATCGGCAGCTCAAGCCACCAGTTCCACCATTCTGGCCATCCTCTGGTCCAGAAAGGTCCGCTGATAATGATGCAAACCGCGCTGAAGAAACCCGCTGCGATGGCCAGATAGAGACCCAGACGGTGAATACCTAGTTCTCCGATCGAGTAACCCTGGATGTCGCGGAAGAAAGTATTGATGTCTTCTGCAGAGCCGATTTCTTTGCCTTCACCCGGATTAAGAACCGAAAGAATGGCACCGCCGTGCAGTGCAAGCGCCAGGGTGGTCGTGAAGAAGAACGTCACTGCCAACATGTGCGCTGGGTTGTAATGGAAATGGAGGTACTGATACCCGACGTTCGACACCCAGTCGAGGTGACTCAGGATGCCGTAAGGAAATGCGTGACCCCATGCGCCCATCAGGACCGGACGGATCACGACCAGGCTGATGTAGGCGAAAATCGCTGCGCCGAATGCGATGGGAACGTGATACCCCATGGCGAGTTTTCGGCAGATTTCGACCTCTCTCAAGGCCCAGGAGACGAATGCACCGATGGCGCAGACCGTCACGATCTGCCAGATCCCACCCTCCTTGAGCGGCGCAAAGCCCAGCCCGTAGCTGATGTCAGGTGGGGCGATGTTGATTTGCCAGATATTCCAGGTGGGTCCGATGGCTGCACCGTAGACAAGCAGTGCCGTTCCCAGAACCGCAAAAAATATTGTTGTTACTCCGAAGAAGCCAACATAAAACGGACCGACCCAGAAGTCGAACAGATCGCCACCGATCAGAGTGCCGCCACGCACGCGATATTTCTTTTCATAGCTCAGCATCGACATGCCTGCACCTCCATGACATTAATAGACTTTATGTTGACCGGACCAGCGGGGAGCTGACCTCCCCGCCATGCCGAGGTACTACGCCCAGTCTCTGCGGATTTCCACAGTGCTGAGATCTTGCTCTGGCAAAGCGCTCATGCTTTGCTGGGCTGCAGCGCCAGATGCCGACGGGCCTTCCAGCCAGTTGAAGCGATCGGTGCTGAGGAGCACGAAGTGAATCAGCAGAGCGAGTGCGAACAGGAAAGTACCCAACGCGACCAGGACCCTGCGGGGATCGAAAAGAAGCCATATACGCCACATAGTTTTTCTCCTAGCTAATTGATGAAACGAAAGAACTGGCGGCCGCGCTAGCGGAATCGATCATTGCGTAGCCTTCAGGTCCCGGCAACCAGGGTCGCCACTGCCAAGCCAGTATGTGAGCAACAACGGCGATCGCCACGAAGATAATGAAACTGATTACAAAAATCTTGTGGAATTCCTTTGCCTCCTTCTCACTCAGACCGGATATGGATTGGTTTATGTCATGATCCATAGTGTTTTCTCCTTACAAATGTCCTTCCGGACGTCGCCGCGCATCGGCCCCGCGGCGGGCTTTCCCGACATCACGCCGGGGACTTCTTGATTGATACAGTGCCTTGCCGGATGACCGACCCGATTGATCTCGGTCAATATCCGGCGAAAACTCGGCAAAATAACTGCTGTTCAATGGAGCGACCTCCAGTCGAGAACCATCTTCAAACAGTCGGGGTCGCTGAATGCCTGTTCGTAGGCCGACTGGGTTTGATCGGCGACTGCAAAATTGGTGATCAATCCATCCAATGACAGATTGCCAGCGCTGGCCATTCGGTTGACGGCCTCGAGATCCTCCGGCTGCCATTCGGCGGCCACGCGCAGGCGAGCTCGCCGCATGAAGGCAGGGGGAAATGCAAATTGAAGCGGTTGGCTGTAGAAACCGGCCAGGACAATCTCGCCGCCGGAAGCAAGGCGGGTTATCAGCGTATCGAGGATGCAGTCAGCGCCGCTGACATCGACGATGACGCCATAATCTGAGCGGTCGTCGTCGCTTGAGGTGGTGACCAGGTAGCCCTCGCCGCCTTGGCGTCTTTTCGGGTCTGTCTCCCAGACCACCGGCGGTGTGTCGGACAGGAGGACGGTCAGGCGGGCAAGGAGGCGACCGAGCGCGCCGTGCCCGATGATCAGCTCCGGCATCCGAAAGCCGCCTTCCGGTGCGCGCATGGCGCTGTAGGCGGTCGCCGCAAGTGCGAGCAATGTGCCGCGCTCGGCGAGCGATCCATCGATGAGCTGCGAACGCCTTCCCGGCACCATCAGCAAGGATGAGGCGCCGCCAAAGAGGCCGCGGATTTCACCAAAGCACGATGCTCCTGGAACAAACACGCGCTGGCCGACCGAGCGGCCGGATTGGGGGCCGGACCAGATGATTTCACCAATGGATTCATAACCAGGGACGAGCGGGTAGCCCAGACCGGGAAACTGGGGCATCGTGCCCTGCCATAGAAGACGTTCTGTCCCCGTACTGATCCCGCTGTAGTCGACCTTGACGACGATGTCGTCGGGCCCTGGTGGAGTTAGGTCGACCGGCCTGAAATCAGCAGACTCAGGCTGATCAAAAACGACGGCTTGCGCGGTCAGCTCAATCACCCGTCGCTTCTTTCAAATGTTTGCTGCCGGTTGAAAACCATGCTATACCCTCTCAGACACGAAACCCGTGACTGCTCTCCAACGCCGATCTTACGCGATGTGAACGTTTTGTCAAGGCAGGCGTCGAAAACGGCCTTGGGAAGGGGGCGCGAATCATGGCCATTACGGCAGCAACGTGATTCAACCGGGGCGCCTCTGAATATCTTTTTGTGAATATCTTTTTGCGGAGCGCGTTTCAGTCGAAAAAGCCACAGATCGTATACGCGTTTAATGCCGCTGCGATCCGAGTGACATTCGCTGCAGCGCCGTTCTGCAAGCCAATGCGGATTGCGCGCAGCGGAACCAGCCCTGGAAAAAAGCGGTCGCGCGTGCCGCTCGCAAAGACACGTGCTAAGGCGCCACTTAAGGGCTTATTGCCTTGCAGGACAATAGCCCGTGCGGTCTCGCCTGCACAGTCGCGCCCGCACAGAATTATTAAGGGGCTCCCTGGGCTTGGCTCGTCGCGGTCGGTCTGGCGGTCAGCACGCGGGTCAGCAGAGGCGCTGAGGTTCGGTGCAACCTGATCTGACAGAACCCCGCTTTCTTCAGCTGTTCAGAAAGCGTTTCAATGCTTCGCGGACGACCTTGACCCATTGCCATCAGGTAGAAGCCGAAATAAGCCGCCGATACGGGTTCAGCGCCACGAGTGCCCAGCATCGGTTCGGCAATCAACAGCACACCGTCCGGCGCGATGGCCCTTCGACAGGCGCGCAGGATCGACTTGATCGAGTCGTCGTCATGATCATGCAGTATGCGAATCAAAGAAACCAGGTCAGCGCCCTGCGGCAAGGGGTCGGCCAGAAAATCACCCCCGATCACGGAGGCACGGGAGGCAAGCCCGTGGGATGCCAGATTTCGAGACGCCGTGTCTGCCACCGATTGCAGATCGAACACGCAGCTTTCAAGCTGTTCGTTTTGCTGCATTGCGGCAAGCGCGAAGGCACCGGCTCCACCCCCCACGTCAAGGTGTTGATGATGGGCTCGCAGTGAATAGGCTGAAAGCACCTGGTCGGCAATCATCACCTGAGATGCCGCCATGAGTTCGCTGTAGGCCGCCGTATCCTCAGCTTTGAGCCCCTTGGCTTCGGCGTTCTTTGAGTAGGCCCAGAACTGACCAAGTTCAGTGGTCTGCTTTTCGCCGCGAAGGAGCGCAACCGGGTCACCAAGATCAGCGTACAGGGCACGGTGATGTTCAATCATCAGCCCGACCGATGGATTTCCCAACAGCGCGGCCCCGAGAGTCCCCAAGCCAAACTGCCCGTCACCTCGGCCCTCTAGCAGACGCAGGGAGCTCGCGGCCTCCAACAGGGTGTCGAGTCGGTTTCTCTCGATCTCGAGCATCGTTGACAGCTCATCAGCGGTTCGCGGTGATTGAGCCAGCAGGCTGAAAAGATCGAGGCGAATACACGCCATCAGCACCTGCGAGTAAACAAAGCCGGAGCAAAGGTCAAACAGCTCGCGCATGCGTCGACGCGCAATCCATCGCACCAGCGGTAGACGCAGCGACCGGCGTTGGAAATCGGAGCTGCTCAACAGGCGATCGCGCCCGGCTTTAATCGACGCCATCCAGGATTTGATGACGTTCAAAAGCGACCCCGGTCTGCCGTGTTCACCGCTGCCATCGACTCAAGTCGCATGCTCGCTCATGGCTGGTGGCATCCACCCGGCTTTCTCCTTATCAGGGTTTTCAAGGATCTGGACTGGTGCCTATGGCCCGGTCGGCACTTCGGCCTTTGGTCAACAGGACTCCTCCTGTAGACTACTGAACTCGTTTGCAGGGAGTCAACAGTTGCCCACCTCCTTCACCGCCCTGAGATTCGGGCATGGATCGCGCCACTTGAAACACTTGCTGTATACAAGGCCGGTCCATTTCAGGATTCGCGAACCACAACTTCAGCCCATCGATTGAAAACCAAGCATGTCATTGTGATCGGCGCCGGCATCGGTGGCCTGGTGGCGGCGCTCGACCTGGCACGACGCGGCCTGCGCGTGAGTGTCTATGAACGATTCGACCAGCCCGGCGGCAAGATGCGTGAGATCGAAGTTGAGGGCCACCCTATCGATGCTGGACCGACGGTATTCACCATGCCGTGGATTTTTGAATCCCTGTTCGCCGATGCGGGCACCCGACTCACCGACCATCTGTCCATTCGCCCCGCAGAGCTTGTCGCCCGCCATGCCTGGCAAAGCGGCGGATCGCTTGATCTGTTCGCAGACGCTGAGCGTTCCGAAGCCGCCATTCACCAGTTCGCCGGGCCTGAAGAGGCCCGCCGCTATCGCGATTTCAGCGCCCACGCCAAGCAGGTTTTCCAGACGCTCTACGGCCCCTATATTCAAAGCCGCAAGCCCAGCCCGCTTTCCCTGGTCGCTGATTCCGGTTTGCGAGGGCTGATGGAGCTCTGGCGAATTCATCCATTCGAAACCCTCTGGCGACGCCTCGGGAAGTACTTCCAGGACCCTCGCTTACGCGGGCTGTTTGCCCGCTATGCGACCTACTGCGGTTCGGATCCGCTGCAGGCACCGGCCACGCTCATGCTCATCGCCCACGTCGAGCAATTGGGTGTTTGGCAGATCGAGGGGGGCATGCATTGCCTGGCCAAGGCGCTCACCGGGCTTATTCGTGAGCATGGAGGCTCGGTCACTTTCAATGCGGGCGTGGGTGAGCTCGAAGCTCGATCCGGCCTGATCAACGGAGTCAGACTCGAATCAGGCGAGAGGGTCGCAGGCGATATTGTGATCGCCAATGCCGATGTTGCCAGTCTTCAACACGGCCATCTGGGTCGGTCTGCTGTGTCGGCGCTTCCACACCGGCGGCGTGAAAACCGTTCCCTATCTGCGGTGACCTGGTCCATGCTTGCAGAAACGTCCGGCTTCGATCTCAGCCATCACAACGTCTTCTTTCCGGATGATTATCCGCAGGAATTCATCGACATCTTTCGCGACCAGCGTCTTCCTGACCGACCTGCAGTGTACATCTGCGCTCAAGACCGCAGTCCTGGTGCGACCCCACCAAGAGGACGGGAACGTCTGTTCATGATCGCAAACTCGCCGGCCAATGGCGATCAGCTCACCCTCGACTCAGACACTCGATCCCGCCTTGAAGCGGCGGTCTTCGGTCTGCTGAAGGACTGCGGATTGGAGATCGGGAGGTCATTGGATCATCGCGTCATGACCACGCCGTCTGACTTCGAGTCAATGTTTCCGGGAACCGGTGGCGCACTTTATGGCACGGCAACGCACGGTTGGCGCGCCTCCTTCACCCGCCCCACCGCACGCAGCCGAACCCGAGGCCTTTACCTGACCGGCGGTGGTATTCACCCCGGAGCTGGCGTGCCGATGGTCGCAATATCCGGCCGACTGGCTGCTCAGACCGTCGCCAACGACCTCGGACTGCACTGACCGAGATGACGACCAATCAACCAGAGCGCAGGCCTCCCCCCTTCGACCAGGATGTGCAGCCCGGCGGCTATGCCTGGTGGTATCTGGACGCGATCAGCAATGATGGCCGCTTCGGACTGACCCTGATTGCCTTCGTGGGCAGCGTATTTTCCCCCTACTACCTGCGAGCAAGATCACGCGGATCAAGCGACCCGATGGATCACTGCGCCATCAACGTTGCACTCTACGGTCCAGGTGGTCGCTGGTGCATGACAGAGCGCGGTCGGGGTGCCGTCGAGCGACGGGCCGAGTCGTTCACGGTCGGACCCAGCGCCCTGAACTGGAGCGGCGAATCGCTCGAGATCACTGTTGACGAATGGTCCGCACCGCTGCCCCGACGGATCAAAGGTCGAATCCGAGTGACACCGAGCGTGCAGGCCGGCATCGGCATCGAATTGGATCCATCGGGCCACCATGTTTGGACGCCCGTTTGGCCGGAAGCCAGCGTGGAGGTCTTTTTCGACCACCCTGACCAGCACTGGTCAGGCGCCGGCTACGTTGACCACAACACGGGCAGGGAACCCCTCGAGCGCGCGTTCGATACGTGGTTCTGGCTACGCGCGCACACGCGAGCAGGCCCCGTCGTCCTGTACGACACCGAACTTCGTGAGGGTGGCCGGCGCCAGATGGCACTGCGTTTTGATCCAAGCGGACGGATCGAGAATCTACGCTCACCGCCTGCCGTCAGCCTTCCCCGAAGTCGCTGGGGCGTGGCACGCCCTGCCCGATCGGAGGATGGTCGAGCCTCCCTTACAAGCGTTTGGGAGGACACCCCGTTCTACACCCGCTCCCTCATTGAAACCCGTCTGTTGAACCAGAGCGTGACCGCGGTCCACGAAAGTCTTTCGCTGCGGCGCTTCTCTGCGTTTCTGGTGCAACTGATGCTGCCCTTCAGGATGCCGCGTCGGCGTTCCTGGCCTTCACCCGAGGCGTGAAATGACGAGTCCGGAAGCGATAATTCGATCACTTCTGTGCCTGAGACGAGGCGCGCAGGACCAATCAACGTTATGATCGTGTCAGGAGAATACCTTGAGGGCCTTTCGCTGGACTCCCACGCATCGACTCTGAACCTCGGCAAAACGACGCGCGACGATGACGACCATGGCGCCTGCTGCACAAAAGCACAGGGGGACTGGGAGTCATCGTTGCTGGCGCGTCTAAAGGTGGGGCCATGAGGCCGCCCGAAGAAGCTCAGCTGATCGGCGAGGCGCGCGGCATCATTGATCGGGGATCAAAAAGTTTCGGTGCCGCCAGCCGCCTGTTCGAGCCCGCAATGCGCGACGATGTCACGCTCCTGTATGCCTGGTGCCGCCACTGCGACGACTTGACCGACGGTCAAGAGCTCGGGCAGGGGTTAATCAGCACGGCATCGAAGCAGTCCATTGATCGCCTGCGCTTCGAGTCTCTGCGGGCACTCGACGGTCAACCCTGTTCAGACCTGGCGTTTCGAGCCCTGGCCGAACTTGCTCGCCGTCGTTCGATTCCCAAGCAGCTGGTCGAGGCCCACATACTCGGTTTCGAGCTCGACGTCGCAGGTTGGCAACCTGAAACGCTCGACGACACGCTGCAATATTGCTATCACACTGCGGGAACGGTCGGCATCATGATGGCCGGAATCATGGGGGTCGAGGACGCGGCAACGCTCCACCGTGCCAGCGACCTGGGTATCGCGTTTCAGCTAACCAACATCGCCCGCGATGTGGTCGAGGATGCGACGGCGGGGCGCAGCTATCTGCCAAAGGAATGGCGGAGCCGGGCGGGCCTGGAAATCGCTGACTTGGCAGACCCGGCTCACCGCGACCAGGTTTTCACGCTGACCCAGCGCCTGATCGAAGAAGCCGAGTCCTACTATCACTCCGCCGAGATCGGAATTCGCGCCCTGCCCCGGCGAGCCGCTTGGGCCGTTGCCACCGCTCATGCCGTCTACCGTGACATCGGCCGCCAAATTTCGAAGCAGGGTCCAAGCGCGCTCCACCGGCGAAGCTACACCAGGCGCACACGAAAACTTTGGCGCATGCTGACCGCAAGTCATCACGCAGCAGCGCCGCGCCAGACCCGGATCATGATCTGCAGATCAGGGCTGTGGACGCCGCCGGAAGTGATTTGAATCGCTGGACGGTAGAGTTGAATCGCTTCGTCGTCAAGCAGCTGGTCTGCGGCCAAGCCCCAGGCACTCCATGCGGCGGAGCCTGGGCGGGCCGGAGCGATCTGCCCCGGCCCTGTATTCAGATCCGGCCCCGATCGACCTTGAAGCCGATCGGGACCGATAGGGCGTGGCTGATCAGAGGACGGTCATGGTGCCGTTCATCACGCCGAAGTGCCCAGGGAAGGTGCACAGGAAGGGATATTCACCCGGGGTGTCTGGTGCGGTGAAGGTGATCGTGTCGGATTCACCACCCCCGATCAGCTGCGTCCAGGCGACGAGCCCATCCTGCAGCGTGTCGGGCAGGTAATTGTTGTCGACCGAGCCGCCCTCGTTCATGACCTGACGACTGAAGGCAACGTAGTCGCCGTCGAGCGGCAGAATCACAACGTTGTGGCCCATCACATCGATCGGCAGACTCCCCTCATGAACCAGGGTCAATTCGACATCTTGACCCGCTTCAACGGTGAAAGCACGCACGGTGTACTGCATGGTATCTGTGCTGCCGATGGTCAGCTTGGCGACACCGTCATCGTCGACTGTCACCGGGTTTTCCGTGGCGTCTGCGCTTTGCTCATCCATTGATGCATCGGACATTGAGCTGTCGGAGTCCATCGGCTCGGCCATGTCTGAGGCCATCTCGGTTTGGTCATCCGTCGGGGCCATTTCGGATTGATCGTCCGCTGATGCCATCTCGGATTGGTCATCCATTGAGGCCATTGAACCGGTGGCCGTATCCCGCTCGGTCTGCTGCACGGATGACGCTTGTGACCGATCAACAGTGGATGCGGGGGCTGACGATTCATTGTCAGATCCTCCGCAGGCCACCAACAGGCCTGAGGTCAGAGCGATAATCAGCCAATTCAGAAGGGGTCGTTTAAACAACATAAGTATGTCAACTCCATGGGGGATTTGAGATTCAAACTAATCGATGATTGAGAGGAAAGACCTCTCAGACAACCACATACTCTTACACGATGGCCGCCGAATCGCAAATTCACGGGCGGTCAGTCGGGGGGCACACGCACCGAACCTTCCATCAAAACCCTTGCACTGCGGCTCATGCTGACTCGATTAATCGTCCACTGGGCATTGCTCAACTTGGCCTCGGCACCGACTTTGAGCGTGCCCGAAGGGTGACCAAAAGAAATCGACTCCCGATTTTTCCCACCAGCCGCCTCGGTCACCAGCGTGCCAGGGATGGCTGCTGCCGCCGCGATCGCGACTGCCGCTGTGCCCATCATCGCGTGATGCAATTGCCCCATGGACATGGCCCGGACGTTCAGATCAATGGATCGGGCAGAAACGGCCTTGCCGCTGGAGGCCGTGTAGTCACTCGGTGGAGCGACCCAGGCCAGTTTCGGCGTGTGCTGGCGAGCGGCGGCCTCGTCGAGGTGGCTGATCACCCCCATTCTGAGCGCTCCGTGCGCACGAATCCGCTCCAGTCTCTGCAGTTGCTCGCGGTCACCGTTGATCAGCGACTGAAGTTCGGTTCCGTCGAAACCGAGGTCTCGGGCGCGGAGGAAAATCGTCGGGATGCCGGCATTGATGAAGGTCGCGGTCAGGGGCCTCTCTCCGGGCACTTCGAGGGAATCGACCAGCTTGCCGGTGGGGAAGAGATCCGCCTCACCATCCGCCGGATCGAGAAAATCGATCCGAACCTCTGCCGCCGGGAAAGTGACACCGTCGAGGACAAAATCGCCGGTTTCCTGAACCTCTCCCCCGTGGATCGGCACGTGGGCAACGATCTGCTTGCCGATATTGGCCTGCCAGATTCGCACCTGACAGACGCCCTCATCTGGAATCCTTTCAGGATCGACAAGACCCAGCCGAATCGCACAGGCCCCGACCGCGGCCGTCAGGTTGCCGCAGTTTCCGGACCAGTCGATGAACGGCCGATCGATGGCGACCTGACCGAAGGTGTATTCAATGTCCTGGTCCTGGCGCTTCGAAGAGGCCAGGATCACGGTCTTGCTCGTGCTGGAGGTCGCGCCACCCATACCGTCCGTGTGTTTGCCGTAGGGGTCGGGCGAGCCAATCACGCGCAACAGCAGCGCGTCACGCGCCGGACCGGGCGTCTGCGCCGCCTTCGGCAGATCGTCGAGCCGGAAGAACACGCCCTTGCTGGTGCCTCCCCGCATGTAGGTGGCCGGGATCCTTAACTGAGCTTGATGGGTCATGCTGTCTTCAATTCCTGATCAATCATCGATTCACCACTGAAATCACGGGACCTGGGGACCCGTTATTGTCTACCCCCTGTCATGCCTGCGCCTCAATGATGGCGGGTCCAGTCAGGCTGCCTCCGAATCCTCGAGAAAGTCCTGGGCGAAGCGCTGCAGGACACCGCCGGCCTCGTAGACGCTGAGTTCCTCTCGCGTGTCCAGGCGGCAGCGGACCGGGATTTCCTCGACCTCACCTTCCCGCCGATGGATGCGCAGGGTCAGAGTGCTGCCCGGCGCCTTCTCACCAAGCACATCGTAGGTTTCGCTGCCGTCCAGACCCAGGGTCTTGCGGGTGGTGCCGGACTCGAACTCCAGCGGCAACACTCCCATGCCGATCAGATTGGTCCGGTGAATGCGTTCGAAACCTTCGGCGACGATCGCTTCAACGCCGGCCAGGCGCACGCCCTTGGCCGCCCAATCTCGCGAAGACCCCTGACCGTAGTCCGCGCCGGCGATGATGACCAGCGGCTGCTTGCGCTGCATATAAATTTCGATCGCATCCCACATTCGCATGACTTTTCCGTCTGGCTCGAGGCGGGTCAGGGAACCCTGCTTCACTTCGCCCTCCACCACTGCCATCGAGTTGATCAAGCGTGGATTGGCAAAGGTCGCGCGCTGCGCCGTCAAGTGATCGCCACGATGGGTTGCATAGGAATTGAAGTCCGCTTCGGGCACGCCCATGCTTGTCAGATATTCGCCCGCCGCGCTGTCGGGCAGGATGGCGTTCGACGGTGAGAGATGATCGGTGGTGATATTATCTCCAAGGACCGCCAGGGCTCGCATCCCGGTCAGCGCCGGCTCGGCCGCCAGCGCGCCCTCCCAGTAAGGTGGGCGCCGAATGTAGGTGCTTTCCTCCCGCCAGTCGTAGAGCGGATCGACCTTTTTCACGCGCTTGAAGGTGGTGCCGAACATCGGCTCATAGACTTTGCGGAACTGCTCGGGCTTGACGCTCTGAGCGACGACCTTGTCAATATCCTCATCGCTGGGCCAGAGATCCTTCAGGGTCACGGGATTGCCTTCGGTGTCCTGCCCCAAGGCATCACGCTCGATATCGAAGCGCACGCTACCCGCGATCGCGTAGGCCACGACGAGTGCAGGCGAGGCGAGAAACGCCTGTTTTGCGTAAGGATGGATCCGGCCATCGAAATTCCTGTTTCCGGACAGGACCGCCACCGAATACAGATCCCGCTCGATGATTTCTTCCTGAATGGCCGGGTCGAGCGAACCGCTCATGCCATTGCAGGTCGTGCAGGCAAACGCCACGATGCCGAAGCCGAGCTCCTCGAGCTCGCTCAACAGGCCAGCGTCTTCAAGATACAAACGGACCGCGATCGAGCCGGGCGCAAACGAAGACTTGACCCAGGGTTTGCGCAGGAGCCCAAGCTCGTTGGCCTTCTTGGCAAGCAAACCGGCGGCGATTACGTTGCGTGGGTTCGAGGTGTTGGTGCAGCTGGTGATCGCTGCGATGATCACTGCGCCGTCGGGCATCCGTCCGTCCTCAGGCGACTCATAAGCGGCGGCAATGCCTCGCTCTGCCAACTCGCTCGTCGCGAGGCGCTTGTGCGGGCTGGAGGGGCCCGCCATGTTCCTCTCCACGCTCGACAGATCGAAGCGCAGTACACGCTCGTATTCAGCGGTCTGGATGTCGTCGGCCCACAGGCCCGTGTGTCTGGCATAGTCTTCGACCAATTTGACTCGCGCATCATCGCGGCCCGTCAGCGTCAGATAGTCGATGGTCTGGCGATCGATATGAAACATCGCCGCCGTGGCCCCGTATTCCGGCGTCATGTTGGAAATCGTGGCTCGATCACCGACCGTGAGCTCCGCGGCGCCTGCACCGAAAAATTCCAGCCAGGCGCCGACAACGCGCTCCTTGCGAAGGAACTCAGTCAGGGCCAGCACGATGTCCGTGGCGGTCATCCCGGGCTGAGGGCGACCGACCAGTTCGACGCCCACGATATCGGGCAGGCGCAGATAGGAGGCGCGGCCGAGCATCACATTCTCGGCTTCCAGACCGCCGACGCCGATGGCGATAACACCCAGGGCGCAGACGTGGGGCGTGTGGCTGTCGGTGCCGACCAGCGTGTCGGGGTAGGCGATGCCATCGCGCATTTCCACAACGGTGCACATCCGCTCCAGATTGATCTGGTGCATGATGCCGTTGCCCGGCGGAATCACGTCGACGTTGTCGAAGGCCTCGCGGGTCCAGTCAATGAAATCGAAGCGGTCGGCGTTGCGGCGGTCCTCGATCTCGCGATTCTTATCGAAGGCATCCTTTTCGAACCCCGCGTGTTCGACCGCCAGGGAGTGGTCGACGATGAGCTGAACCGGGACGACCGGATTGACCTGGGCCGGGTCTCCGCCCTTCTCGGCGATGGCATCGCGCAGGCCGGCCAGGTCGACCAGTGCCGTCTGACCAAGAATATCGTGGCAGACCACGCGGGAGGGAAACCAGGGGAAGTCGAGGTCACGCTTGCGCTCAATGACCTGCGATAGCGCGTCCTCGAGCTGCTCGGGCGGGCAGCGTCGAACCAGATTTTCAGCCAGGACTCTGGCGGTGTAAGGCAGCCGCTCCCAGGCACCCGCCTGAAGCTCGTTGACGGCTGCACGAGCATCGAAATAATCCAGCTCGTATCCTGGGAGATTTTTGCGGTAGCGCGTGTTTTCCATGAAATAGTCGTCGATTGAGGCAGAACATCATAATAAAGGATTCGCATTTCTCGCTTTTGATGCTGATTCGGCTACCCTTTCCACATGCCCAGGCAATTCGATCCACCGTGGACGCCGCTAGCGACCCTCCAGACCACGTTGAATCAGTCGGGGTACGCCTTGCTGGATCCGCCGGCAGTCTGCCGCTGGACCGGCACCACTGCGGACGAACTCTCCGAACTAAAGGAATATTGGGAGCGGCTCCCCCCCGACCCACACCTGCGTGACGGAGGACGGTACCGGCGCCGCCGCCATAGCTGCTTCGTCATTGAAGGTGACGCCCTTGAAGCCGTTGCACACCGTGCGCACTGGCAGCCTCTGGCCTACAACGCACTGCATGGAGGAATGCAGCGCTGGTTCGAGCCGATCGAAGACGACATGCTGGGGCACCGGGCATGGAGACTGCTGATAAAAGCACTCGCACTAACCTGCTCAGGCTTGCATGGACACCAGCGCTGGTACGTGGAAGCGCACCCCTTCCGGATCGACACGACGGACGGCATCGGTCGACCAACCCCTGAAGGCGCCCATCGTGATGGCGTCGATCTCGTCGCCATCTTCATGGTCAATCGCCACGCGATCAAGGGCGGCGAGAGCCGAGTATTCGATGCCTCCGGCCCGAATGGGTTGCGATTCACCCTGCCCGGCCCCTGGTCGCTGCTTCTACTTGACGACCACCGGGTCATTCACGAATCGACACCGATCCAGCCTCAGCGCTCCGAAGCGCTAGGATGGCGGGATACGCTCGTGGTCACGCTTCGAGGCGGCGGATTCCAATCCGGCCAGGATGATCGTTGACGGCTGGCGGTTTTGCTTCAGTCGAGCGACCACTCGCGGATGGAATTGACAATGATTCGCATTGCGATATACTTCGAGTCATGTACATTTGCGTCTGCAATGCGATTACTGTCGATACGGTCCGCGACCTGGCGGCGGAGGGTTTGAGCTTCGAGGAAATTCAGGCACTGACCAACTGCTCGGGAAGCTGCGGCAGCTGCCTGGAATTTGCGGAATCGGTCGTTGATCAGAGCAGGCGGAGCAGCGGGCCAACCCTGCCGATATCGCTGGCCACCACCTGATGTCGCCCGAGCGCTGATTTCCTTTCCGCCTGGGCGGTGGTTTGCTATTCTTGCGTCTTTGAATACCCGCTTTCAGACAGGACAAGAGAATGAAAGGCGACACGAGAGTCATCGAATTCCTCAATCAGGCGCTCAAAGCCGAGCTGACGGCGATCAACCAGTATTTTCTGCACTCGCGGATGTATGAGAACTGGGGCCTGAAATTCCTGGCGGCGAAGGAATACGAAGAGTCCATCGACGAAATGAAGCACGCCGATGAGATCATCAAACGGATTCTCTTTTTGGAGGGCCTGCCTAACCTGCAGGATCTCGGGCGACTTCGCGTGGGCGAAAATCCTCGCGAAATGCTGGAATGCGACCTGGCCCTCGAAGCGGAGGCCATCCCCATGTACCGCGACGCTGTTGAATATTGCGAATCGGCGCGTGACTACGTCAGCCGCGATCTATTTCAAACGATTCTCGATGACGAGGAAGATCACCTCGACTGGCTCGAGACACAGATCGAGCTGATGGAGCGCGTTGGCGAGCAGAACTATCTTCAATCGCAAATGGGCGGACTTTAGTTCAAATCGTGATGGCCTCGGCTTCTCAGCCGCGCATCTGGCCCACACGAATTGATCACTAGAAGACCTCAACCCCCGCCATCTGGGTGGCCATCGACGGCGACCGCCGCGGGCACCGCTTCAATCGACAGGACGAAACTCGAGCCCCGGCGGCCCCACCTTCGCTGGTCGTCAGGCAGCCCAGGCCTGTCGGGTAAAGTTTTCCGGGTCACCCTCGGTGACCCGCACATTGTCCTCGATACGAATGCCACCGAAAGGCCTGAAGGCGTCGACCCGCGACCAGTTCACCCGGTGACCTTCCGGGCTGGCTTTGAGGCGCTCCAGCAGCGTCGGGATGAAATAAAGCCCGGGTTCGATCGTGACCACATTGTCGGGCACCAGCACGCGGGTCAATCGAAGCGCCGGGTACTGCTCTGGCGCAGGTTGGGACTGGCCGCTGGGTGAGACGAGCCCGGCGACATCGTGCACCTGGACACCCAGAAAATGACCCAGGCCGTGCGGCATGAAATAGCCGCTCACGCCCGATTCGACCATGTCCTGAGGACTCATCTTCACGATATCGGCCTGTTCCAGGACACTGGCCACGGCAAGCTGCGTCTCGCGGTGCAGGTCGACAAAAGACTCTCCGGCCCGGGTCTGATCGACAAGGCGGAGCTGGGCCTGATCCATGGCCTTGATCAAATGGGCAAAATCGCTGCTTCTATCGACCACCCAGGTGCGTGTGATGTCAGAGGCATAGCCGTAGCAATGAGCTCCGGCGTCGATGAGAAAACTGTGCCGCGACTTGGGGTTCTCGGCCGAGCGGTGCTGGTAATGAAGCACCGCAGCATGTTCGTTCAGACACACGATACTGTTGTAAGGCATCTGATCCTGATCGAGGCCCGCCGCGGCCAGGTAGGCTAAGTGGATTTCCAGCTCACTCCCGCCGGACTCGAAGCGGCTCGCAGCTGCGCGATGAGCTCTGACACCAATCCGATTGGCCTCGCCGATGCAGTGGCACTCCCACTTGGTCTTGCGGGTCCGACTCTCATGCAGGCCTTGCATCAGTGCGTCGGGGTTGAGGTCTCCGCTCCCCAATACATCCCGGAAGTCGCCCGGTCGCCCGATCACCGCAAAGGCGCGTTCCTGTCTGAAGCAATCGTGCCAATCGGAAGGGCTGCGGCAAATCTGCACGTCGAATTGGTCCGACCACCAATCGGCCGGTGGGGCTGGGGAAACGTGCCAGAAATCATCCGGCTGGAAAAACCACAGGCGAGGCTTGTGGCCGACGCGAACCTCGAGCAGGCTGTCCTCTGCGAAAGGCTGCGGCACCCAGGATACGAAGGGTGCATTGGCACGAAACGCTGGGCCCTGATCATCGAGAAAGCGCAGGTCCGACCGACCCGAGTGAATCAGGAGGGCGTCGTAACCCAACTCGCTCAGCATCTGATCGGCCTGACTCTGGCGAGCCTCGATATGGCGTTGGAAGAGAGGCGCTCGGTGATCGGACATGGGATTCTCCGTGATGCGTTAAACTTGCAGGAACGCACATTGTAGCGCCCTTGCAAACCGCTTCCCCTACTGTCAGACAAGCCCGATGAGCATCCAGATCTACAACACACTGACTCGCCGCAAAGAAAAATTTGAACCGCTCGATCCCCAGCGCGTAACGCTCTATGCTTGCGGTCCGACGGTCTATAACTACGCGCACATCGGCAACGCGCGCCCGGCGGTCATCTTCGATCTGCTTCGGCAGGTGCTGTCCCGGCGCTTCAAACAGGTCGTCTATGCCAGGAACATCACCGATGTTGACGACAAGATCAATCAGGCGGCCGCTGAACAGGGGGTCGACATCGATGTGATTGCTGAGCGCTACACCGTTGCCTATCACGAGGACATGGACGCCCTGGGCGTTGAGCGGCCCACGATCGAACCGCGCGCCACTGACCACATCGCCGAAATCATCGCCATGATCGAGCGCCTGCTCGCATCCGGTCATGCTTACGAAGCTAAGCAGCACGTTCTGTTCAATATCGATGCCTTCCCCGAGTACGGCGAACTGTCTCGCCGCGATCGGCGGGAGATGATCGCGGGTGCACGGGTCGACGTCGCCCCGTTCAAGAAAAGCCCCGGTGATTTTGTTCTGTGGAAACCCTCTGAAGACGATCAGCCGGGCTGGGACAGCCCCTGGGGCCGAGGCCGTCCAGGCTGGCATATCGAATGCTCGGCCATGAGCGCGGCTCATCTGGGCCCGGTGATCGATATCCACGGGGGCGGCCAGGACCTGGTTTTTCCGCATCACGAGAATGAGGTCGCACAGAGCCGATGCGCCCACGCCACCGATGTGTTCGCACGCCACTGGATGCACAACGGTTTCGTCACCGTCGAAAAGCGCAAGATGTCGAAGAGCCTGGGTAATACGCTGACGGTGCACCAATTGCTCAAGCGCTGGCCTGGAGAAGCACTGCGATACGTGTTGCTTTCGGCGCATTATCGCCAGCCCCTGGATTGGTCCGAGGCGGTGCTCGCCCAGGCGGTCACCACGCTCGACAGACTCTATGGGCTGCTGCGAGATCCGATCGCCGGCGCTCAAACCTGCGAGCCGGATGACGCGGTGATCGGCGCGCTGGAGGATGATCTGAACACGCCCACCGCCCTGGCCGCAATCAATGGTCTGGCTCGGGAGCTTGCACGTGCGACAGAAGCGGATAAACCGCCCCTGGCGGCCAAATTGCGCGCCAGCGCCGGAATCATGAATCTTCTGCAGCAGGACCCGGAGCACTGGTTCGAACAGCGTCAGGCCGAAACCGATCTGGACGAGGTGGTGATCGAAGACTTGATCGAGCGCCGCGATCAGGCTCGCAATAACCGCGATTTTGCCGAAGCCGACCGAATCCGCGACGAACTCACCGAACGTGGGATCACGATCAAGGACGGTCCGGACGGCAGCCGGTGGGAGGTCTCGAGCCGATGACTATCGATCAGGCGCAGGGAGAAATTATCGATGAATTCGACCTGTTTGACGACTGGATGGATCGATACCAGTATCTCATTGATCTCGGCAAGGCCCTGCCCCCGCTTCCAGACGAACAAAAGACCGATGACCGCCTGCTGGCCGGCTGCCAGTCACAAGTCTGGTTCATTGGCGAAGGTGACGCTGATCGCCTGATCTTTCGGGCCAATTCCGATGCCGCCATCGTATCTGGCCTGATCGCCCTTTTGCTGAGGGTCTATTCCGATCGAAGCGCAGCGGAAATCCTGGCCTCCGAACCTCGTTTTGTCGAAGCCATCGGCCTCAAAGAGCATCTGTCACCGACCCGGGCCAACGGCCTGAGCGCCATGCTCACGGCGATTCGCAACGTTGCCCGGAGTGTCTCGACCTCCGACGCCTGAGCCCTTCACGTCAGGTCACGCTAGGTCACGCTAGGTCACGCCAGGGCTTTCGGAACTAAAAAAGCCGGGTCGAAAACCGACCCGGCTCTCGTTAACGCATTGAATGGCGAGAATTACCGATCGCTTCGTTCCATCACGCGCAATTCGACGCGACGGTTCTCACGGCGATTGGCATCAGAGGTATTCGGCACTTTCGGACGCGCCTCACCGAAGCCCCGCACCGACAGACGGTCGTCTTCGAGACCGTTTTCAACAAGGTAGTCGTGAACCGCCTGGGCGCGACGCTGTGACAGCTTCTGATTGTAGTCGCTCTCACCAAGGTCACAGGTGTAGCCTGCCACCTGGATCAGCGTCAGTTCAGGGTGCATCGTCAGCAGCTCAATGGCATCGTCTAGTTCCGCGACGGCAGCCGGCTGCAGCGTGGCCGAGTTGAGCCCGAAAGTCACTTCCGAAGAAAATTCAAAAATCACCTCTGGCTCAGGCTCCGGCGTGGGCTCCGGCGCCGGCCGCGGTGCCGGTTCGGGGGCAGGCCGGCGGACCGGCTGCGGTGCTGGCGCGGGTGCTGCAGCACGCGGACGCTCGCCGAACGGGAAATTGAACCCCAGCGTCACGAGCGTGTCGCTGAATCCGCGCTCCTGATCGATCGTCGACCGATCATTATCACGGCGATATTCGGCCTCCAGCCGCATGCTCACGCGATCAGAAAAGGTGTGCAAGAAACCGAGACCCGCCGAGGCGTAGATATCGCGACCCTCGTCAAAGAAATTATCGTGATCCTGGATCCCCAGACCAGCCAGGAAATAGGGACGAGTGCGGCCCTCCGTAAAGTGGTAACGGCCGACCAGCCCATAGGACTGCTGGGTGACATTGCCGCTGGCACCAAAGCCCTCGTCGTAGTCGAGCTTGTAGCGGTCGAGACGCAGATCCAGGCTCAAAGCCGGCGACACGAAGCGGCCCAAGTGAATACCGAAGTGCATGTCCGGGCGCTCATCGGTCAAGCGATCGCTGTCGGGCCAGACAAGGCCACCGGCGGCCCCTGCATACCATCGATTGTCATAGGGATCATCCTGCGCGAGCACCGGGGTCGCCAGCACTGCCAGAAGCAGCGAGAGAGTAAGCAAACGATCGAGCTTTTTCATGGTTAATCCTCTGAAATTTGAATTCGCCCTTGTCATGCTGTGAACCAGAGTCTGTTTCTTCAAAACCCCTCGGACTCCATCATGCCTCAAGCCAGTAATACTTGCCATTTGACACTTGACACCACCCTGCCCCGGTGCCAGGGAGCGACTAGCGACTGTCGCGCATCTGTTTCTGCTTCAATTCCCAACGCTCCTGCGCGTCCAGGCAAAGGGTTGCGTTTGGCCGGGCTTCAAGTCTCGCCAGACCGATTTCTTCGCCGGTTTCCTCGCAGTAACCATATGAATTATCGTCGACGCGAGTCAGAGCCTCGTCAATCTTGCCGAGCAATTTGCGGTAACGGTCCCGGGTTCTGAGTTCCAGGCTGTTCTCGGTTTCACGGCTGGCGCGCTCGGCCTCATCGCCGACATCACGCACTTCGCCGCGCAGATTGTTGATCGTTTCCTGCGACTCCTCGATCAGGCTATTCCGCCAAGCAAGCAGTTTCTGCCGAAAGTATTCCAATTGCCGAGGACTCATGTACTCTTCGTCTTCCGACGGCTTGTAACCCTTGGGAAGCTTGACTGTGTTGCTGGGCATCGATGTTCGCGGCCTCGAAGTCAGTGTTGAGTAAACCGGGCATTATATATCCTTGAGCGATTCTTTGAGCAAGCGTATGAAGATCCTTCTGATCTGGATCATCAAGACCTACCGATACCTGCTTTCACCCTGGCTTGGCGGCCAGTGCCGATTCACGCCAAGCTGCTCGATGTACGGTCTGCAGGCGATCGAGCGTCATGGGGCTCTGCGCGGGAGCTGGCTGACCTTCTATCGAATTCTGCGATGCAATCCATTCTGCGAAGGGGGCCATGATCCGGTACCGGACCTGGTGCAGCCTGAGGGCGGGAAAAACGGTCAAAGGCCCCCGGAAGACTGATGCGACGGGATCCAGAGCGATCCTGAGCGTTTTACACCGAAGACCAGCGCAGAAACTGTCGCCACACGCGAATCAGCACCCAGAGAAAGAGCAGGGGCAACAAGATGGTCTGCAGTACGAAGACCGCCACCAGTTGCACCACGTTCTCGGTCAATCGGGCGAACAGTGCCTGGTAGCGTTCGATGCGTTCGCTCAAACGAAAGCGATCGCTGGTCCGCCCCCACCAGCCGAGCAGCCCGTCCGATTCGCTGCTTTCCGTTTCCGCCGCAGCTTGTTCATGCAGCCGGGTCAGCTCGTCCTGAGTCTGTCCGATATCGGCACTGGCGGTGGCGTAGACAGGCTCCAGAAACAGCTGATAAATCGTATCCGAGGCGAGCATGACGACGGGCGCTGCAAAGCGAAGGAAAACGGCCAGCAGGAGCGTTCTGGCGAACCAGACGCGCCAGGGGCGGGGCGAACGAACCGCAAGCGCTGACAGCCATAGCAGCGCGCTGATCGCCAGAATCAGCGTCATGCCCGGCCATTGACTGATTTCGATCAGCAGGCGCTGAATCACCAGGGAGGCAGAGGATGCCAGCATGACCCAGGCGAACTGCTCGACCAGATCATTGACCGGATCCAGCACTTGCCCGGGTGCCAGCTTGACGCCGACGCCGGCCGGTTGAATGGCGACTTCAGTTTCCTGAATGACCGAAATGACCCCATTGAGCGATCGCGCAACCGCATAAGTTACCAGAGCGCGGGCGACCATGGCCTCTGCCTGCTCCTGCGCATTTCGGTCGACCCATCCGGTCCAGGAGGCGGCGATCAGCAAACTGCTGATGAGCACACCGAGCACCAGGGCCCTGAAAATTCCAGCGTTCGAATGTTCTGCTTCGGCCATATCCAGCGAACTCCGCCTGACTTGTGGTCATTTTGCATTCAGAGTACCTCGAATCCCGGTCGGGCCTCGAGGCGGACACGCTCAAACCATCACAACGACCGCCACCCCGATGAATGCCAGTGCAACGCCTGTCAGGCGCTTGAGGTTCATCTCTTCCTTGAGAATCAGCCATGCAAACAGAACGATAAATGCGCCCGCGGTCTCGTTCAACACAGCCGCGATCGAGGCCTCTGTCAACTTGTAGCCGGCCAGCCAGAGAATCATCGAGACGTAGCTGCCGAGCAGACTGCCGAGCACGATCGTCCCCCAGGGCTGGGGTGATCGGTAGTGAGCGATGATCACCGATGCTCGGCGAGACAGGATCACGAACAGCGTCATTCCCGCGGCGCCGGCCAGAAGCCGAAGCCCCACGGTCCAAAGAAAGGGTTGCGTCTCCAGTATCGGCTTGACCATGACGATGCCGATTGCCATCAGCGCCACCGATGCGGTGCCGTAGAAAACACCCAGCCTGAGGGCGCGCATCGAAATGTCCTGGCGGTTGCGGCGCCAGCTGACCAGTAGCACTCCGGCCAAAACGATGACAAAGCCCAGATACTGAACGGGGCGTAGCGATTCGGCTAGGAATGCGCTGGAGAGCAGGATGACGAATGGTGAGAACAGCATGGCGACAACGCCCGTTCGACTGGCTCCCATCAGGTTGAGCGCACGCAGGTACCAGGTGTCGGCGATCGCAATCCCGATGACGCCCGACACCAGGACCACCAGCCAGTCCATTCCCGAATAATCCGGCAGAGAAACGCCGTGAAAAACCAGGATGGTCGGAATCATGACGAGCACCGCCAGCCAGTTCTTGAACAGATTGAGCTCGAAGGCGGGAAGTGTTTCGCCGGAGCGCCGAAATAGAATGACCGCCAGCGCCCAACTTGCAGCGCAGGCCACAGAAAAGAACTCACCCACGTCGAGCCACCAGCCACCAGGGAGCTAGGAGTGCAATGGCGATCAGAAGTTTCACCCCATAGTCCCCGATGGCCAGGGTCACCCAGGGCATTCCCGTGCCATGGAACGCGAGCGCAAAAAACAATGCGGTGTCCACCAGTGACCCCAATGTCGATGAAACGAGCGGGGCCTGCCACCATCGCCTCGAGCGCAAGCGATCAAAGATCACAACGTCCATCAGCTGAGAGACGAGAAACGCGCTCCCAGAGGCCAACGCGATGCGAGGACTTGCAAGCCAGATCGAAACCAGCACAGCCAGGACGAAACCGACGATCACCACACGGCGCGCCACGGTCTTGCCGTAATGGCGATTGGTCAGGTCCGTGATGAAATAAGACAGGGGATAGGTCAGTGCACCCCAGGTCAGCCAATCGTTGACGGGAAACTGGACCAGATAATTAGCGCTTGCCACGATCACGATCATCGCGGCCGTCAAGGCCGTCAGCCCCCGTTCCAAGTGCATGATGGCTTCCGTTTCACAGGCAACGGGCCGTAGTGTAATTGACCCACGCGAGCATCGGCATGCGGTACTCTTTTAATGACTGATCGAACTCACGGATGCGAAGGGCCGATTTGATGGATGCACTGGCTGTTTGGCTTCTTTTCGCTGCGATCCTGATCGCGGCCGGACTGCTTTGGTGGGCCTACCCGGGGCCCTTGGCACGTCTGTTCCTGGCCCTCGAACGCCTGCAGGCCGGGCTACGGTCGAAACGTCGACACGGTTGGCACTATCTCGAAGGGGGGCGGGGAGAACCGCTGGTCCTACTGCACGGATTCAATGCCGATGCGCACCATTTTTGCCAACCCTCCCGATGGCTCGGCGCACATTTCCGAGTCATTGCTCCCGATCTTCCCGGTTTTGGGGAAACGGACCTGCCCGAAAACAGCAGCCTGCGAATCGAGGATCGTGCGCGGGAAATCCTCGACTGGCTGGACCGTATGGATATCCACACGTTTTACCTCGGCGGAAGCTCAATGGGCGGCTATCTGTCGATGGCCATGGCGCGACAGGCGCCAGACCGGGTGCGTGCGCTCTGGTTGCTGGCACCCGGTGGTCTTCACAGTGCGCGGCATTCGGCCGTCTTTGAGGAAGTTGCCGAGGGACGTCATAACCCGCTGGTGGTCCGCAATCGCGCTGATTTTCTGCGTCTGATCGACTATTGCTTTGTTCGCCCTCCATGGATTCCAGGGCCCCTGCAGCGATTTCTTGTGCTCAGGGGCCAGCGCACCGCCGCTCAGGCTCAGCGGCTCTTTGACGGGATGCGCCACGATTCAGAACCGGTCGAGACCTTGGCCAGAGGCCTGGAGACTCCGACTCTGTTGATCTGGGGCCAGGCCGATCAGGTCCTTCATCCGGAAGGTGCCAATGTCGTCGAATCCGTGCTGACCGACTGCGAAACACTGATCCTGACTTCCGTTGGCCACCTGCCCATGATTGAGGAAGCCCGAACCTGCGCCGAGGCCTGGATCGCTTTCACCGAAGCCCGTGCCCGGGAGGCCACGAGCTCGGCTTGAAGACCAGCTAAACGAGCGGCAGCCCTTTCCCGACCCATGGCGTGTTACCGGCTGCGCTTTGGTGTAAATTGAGTTAGAACCCATTGAAGGGACCGGGCCAAGCAACAAGGGCCGATTCAACTCGAGGCACAAGCATGGTGAACTTCACGATTCCGCCAGAACAACTCCGATGGACACCGGAGAGTGAAAGCGTCAAGGAGAAGTCGACCCGCAAGGCGCCGCAATCGGCCGGCATCGTCGGCCAGCCTGATGCTCGTCAGGCGCTGCGCCTGGCGCTGACTTCCCAGAGTTGGAATCACAACGCCTATGTTCGCGGCCCTGAAGCCAGCGGGCGCCGGGATCTGGTTCACAGTCTGTTTGATGAACTCAAACCCTCGGCTCGAAGATCGCTGGACTTTTGCTACGTCCACAACTTCGCCAATCCTGACCGCCCTCGTCTGATCGTTCTGCCCGGCGGACAGGGCCGTCGCTTTCAGCACTCGATGACTCAAATCAGCCTGTTTATCCGTGACCGACTGCCTGAAATACTGAAAAATGATCCGATTCGATCGCGACGGGAAGCGAGAAAGGAAGCGGCCGAGCGAGAAATTCGTCTCAAGATCAAACCGGTGGAGGCTCGGCTGGCCGACGATGGACTGGCGCTGATGCGCACCCAATCCGGACCCACGTCAAGAGTCAGCATTTATCCGCTGGTGATGGGCAAACCGGTTTCGCCCGAGGAGTATCGAAACCTGGTCACGCAGGGCCAGGCGCGTGAAGAAGATCGCATTGAATCGCTGAAGAAAGCAGAGGGTTGGCAGCCTGAAGTCAATCGTTTTGCGCATGAAATCAATCTCCTATGGCAAAAGGCCATACAGCACATCGACCAGATCAACGCCACTGAGACCGCACGGATCCTCGGTGAGATGACCGCAGAGGTCGGACAGAAATTCCGGGCTCAGGGACTCGACATATTTTTACGGGAAATCATCGACGACATCGTCGAAAAACGGGTCGGCCGAGACACCTCGCACCTGGCTGATCCCACCCTGCTCTACGGCGTCAATGTCCTGACCACTCGCTCTGAGCGCGCCAAGGCGCCACTCGTGTATGCCAATCAACCCTCCGTCGCCAATCTGTTCGGAACCATTGATCCGGCATGGCTCAGTGGCAATCGAGCGGTCAGCTCGTTTCGTGGCATTCGCACCGGCGCGCTCCTCGAGGCGGACGGCGGTTTTCTAATTCTCGATGCCGCCGACCTGCTCTCCGAGCCCGATTGCTGGCGCATGCTGATGCGAACCCTGAGGACCGGCCTGAGCGAGGTCGTGCCGCCCGAACTGGGCTGGCCCTACTCAGCCCAATCACTCAAGCCCGAGCCAATCCCGATCGACGTGCGCGTCGTATTGATCGGTGATCGCGCAACGTTCGAGAAGCTGTCACGGGAGGATCGTGACTTTCCGGAACTTTTCCAGATGCTGATCGATTTCGATGACAGCCTGGCTCGGGACAAGGTCGGTCAGAGTCACTACGTGCGCTATCTCGGGAGCCTGGTGCGGCATGAAGAGCTTCCACACTTCGATCGTTCCGCCATCCTTGCAATCATCGAGTTCGGCGCCCGTCGCTCGCCGGAGCCTGGGCGACTGACGGCGCGTTTCGGCGAAATCGGAGACCTGGCACGTGAAGCCGCTGCCGTTGCCGCCAGTGACGAAGCAAGTGAGGTCAGCGAAGAACACGTCGGCCGGGCGCTGTCGCAAAGGGACCAGCGACAGGGTGGCTCGATGCGTCGCGCCTTGCGCGCCCTCGACCAGGGGCACTCTCCGATACGTCTGCACGGGCGAGGAGATGGGGCCGTCCCAGCGGTTGCCTGTCAAACGCTGGGCAAGGTCATCACGGCACTACCGGTGATGGTCAGCGCCGGTGCGACAGCCAGCCCCGACCTTCAAATCCACGGCAGTGATGCAGCCAGTTCAGCTCGCTTTGCGATTGTCTTGTCCCGACTGGTAAAACTTGATTCCAGACCCGGCCTTCTTTCTTCCTTTGAGATCGTGGCGCCTGAACCCGGTTTTCCTGGCAAAGAGGAGGGTGGACTCGATTTGGCCCGGATGACCTGTCTGCTTGGCGCGCTTGCGTCTGCCACGCTTCGCCAGGACGTGGCCCTCGTTGGCAACATCAGCCTGCATGGGCAGGTGCTTCCCGTCGGCAACATCAACGAACGCATCGAGGCCTGGTTCGAATTCTGTCGCAAAGCAGGCCTCACGGGCCAGCAGTCCATTGTTATTCCGCGCGCCAATCGAGTCGAACTCATGCTCAATCGCGAGGTGATCAAGGCCTGCACCAACGACATGTTCCGCGTCTATGCGGTCGACAATGTAATTCAGGCCGCTGAGTTGTGCACGGGAGTACGTGCCGGCGGCTTCAAAGCGGGACGGTTCCCCGATGACTCTCTGCTCGGCCGGGTCCGAGCGGGTCTGCAGGCTGACTAGGCGTCAGTCTGCGAGCGCCGAGGACTCGATCTGCAGCCCCAGCCGATCGAGCGACCGTTGAAGTCGTCGGATCATCGGTCCAGGGGCGACAGGTCCGCGCGCCAGCCGTGCTCGATCAAAATCGATAAGAAACCAGCGCCCATCGTGATCTCGCAGGATATTTTTGGCGTTGAGGTCGGGGTGACGAAGCCCGACTTCGAAGAACGCACCCAGCGTGGTGCGAAGGGCGGCCCAATCGTCGGGCGAGAGCTCCTCGGCGATTTCAGCCAGGGTCCTCGCGCCACCAATCTCGGTCATGATCAACGCCGCCCGATAGGCTAGTCCCGATTGGTCACACAACGCCGCCAGGGGTTTGGGAACGGGGAGGCCTCGGTCGAACAAATCCTGCAGCAGGTCGAATTCGCGAAAGGCACGGCTGCGCTGCTGACCCAGATAGAGGTATCGATCCGTCACCCAGCGAGCCACCCACCCGCCGCGCAGGAATTGACGGAGCACGGCCGGACCGGCTGGGGTCTCCACTGCCAGCGCCTGCCCACGGCCGCTGAATCGCTCCCGGATCAGACCCCGGATGGACCAGAACCGGGGCTCGAACCACTCGAGGCTGACCGTGGTCAAGCCCGACGGGTTGTATAGAATACGGCGACCACCCCACTGGATCAGACGTCGAGTCGAGGACCGGGGGTGTTGTTCCATACGGTGACCGCCTTCAGTCAAAGGAATTCATGCCCCGCTCATCCGAATCGCCTGAAAACATCTGCCTGTTTCGACTGTCGGCCCTGGGCGATGTGTGCCATTGCGTAGCGATGGTGCGAGCTATCCAGCGCCGCTGGCCGGCTGCACGAATCACCTGGGTGATCGGCAAGTTTGAACATCAGCTGGTTTCCAGCCTGCCGGGGATCGATTTTATCCCATTCAATAAGCGCTCGGGACTCCGGGGACTGCTCCAATTCAGGCGTCAGCTCAGGGCGAGGTCCTTCGACGTTCTGCTGCTGGCGCAAGTCTCGGCCCGCGCGAATCTGATGTCGTTGAAGATCAAGGCCCGGCGTCGAATCGGCTTCGATAAAGCGCGCAGCCGAGAGGGCCACGGCTGGGTCATCAACGAACACATCGATGCAGTGCCATTTCAGCATCAGGCTCAGGCGCTTCTCGAATTCGCCAAGGCGCTCGATGCCGACTGCAAATCCCTGGACCGGCGCCTTCCCGTTGCAGAATCGGCGCGAGCATTTGCCGTGCAACATCAGCCGCGAGAAAAGTACGCGGTCCTGATCAGCCCAGCCTCCAGTCACTCGCAGCGAAACTGGCATGCGGATGGGTATGCTCGGGTCGCAGACCACATTCAGGAGCACTGCGAGCGTCCGGTCATTCTCGTGGGCGGACCCAGTGTGCAGGAACGTCAGCTCGGCGAGGCCATCGAGGCCAGCATGCAGACCACACCGGTCAACCTGATTGGTAAGGACACGCTCTCGGAGCTTCTCGCCATGCTTGAGCGCGCGGCCTGTCTGATCACCCCGGATTCTGGACCTGCCCACCTTGCTGCCTCCTTTGGCACGCCGGTGGTTGGACTGTACGCGGCGACCTGGGCTCGTCGTTCGGGCCCCCTGGGTAGCCTAGAGCATTGCGTCGACGAATACCCGACCGCCGCTAGACAGTTTCTCAACACCGAGCCCGAGAAGCTTCGCTGGGGGCGGCGGATCGAACGCCAGGGCGTGATGGACCTGATCGAGATCGATCAAGTCATCGCGAAGGTCAGCCAGCTTCTCGAAGCCAGGCCTTCCATCGAAACCACCAGCTGATCAGCCGGGCGAGGCCGATCAGGTCAGCGGCACGCAACTCCGAACATCATTTCCCGCCAGTCCGGCACTCGCGCCCAGTGGGTCCGCTCGGGTGACTACTATCCGTGCCGATGAAGTGGCCCCGGACGGATCAGCGATGGTGTATTCGAAAACATTGTTGCCGTTACAGAGGCTGCCAATTTCGAAACTGACGGTGCCATCGGAATTGATGACGATGGTGCTCTCAGCAACCGTCAACTTGACGACCTCCACAATCGTGAGCGGGTCACCATCGGGATCAAAATCATTGGCCAGGACATCGACAATGATTTCTTCGCCGGCCGGCCCGCTGGCAAAATCAGGATTGGCGACAGGAGGACGATTGTCCGCATTCACCGTTACCTGAACCTGAGCGGTGTCTTCGCCGCCTCTTCCATCGGAGATAAGGTAGCTGAAAGTGTCGGTGCCGGTGAAACCGTCCGCCGGCGTATAGATCAGGGCATTGCCGTCCTGGCTGACAGTGCCATTGCCGGGCTGACTGAAGGATGTCACGGTCAAGGTGTCACCGTCCTCATCAGAGTCATTCGCCAGGACGTCGATCGTGACCGATTGTCCGGCAACCGTTGACGCGCTGTCATCACTGGCGACCGGGAGTTGATTCGGCTCGGAGACCACGACGCTGACATTGGCCTGTGCCTGCCCACCAAAACCATCTTCAACGGTGTAGCTGAACGAGTCAGAACCGGTAAAACCGGCATCCGGTGTGTAGAGCAGGACGTTGCCGGAATTCTCGACCTGGCCGTTGGCCGGCGAACCGACGGCGACCAGCGTCAGCGCATCACCGTCGATGTCCGTGTCGTTAGTCAGGACATCGAGCACGTTGTCAACGGAGTTCACCTGCAATGCAAACTGGTCGTCAGCGGCTTCCGGTGCGGTATTATCGAAGACCACCGTGCCTTCGGTCACCGTTTCTGATACTTGCTGGTAACGGTAGTAATCGACGATACGTTTGTGCTGGACCGGATTGCGCAGGGCGCGACGGATCCATGGCGCTTCCACCGGCACCTCGACCTGACGAATTTCGGTGACCGGCCCGTCCGGGCTGATGCGGATGCGCTCGGTGCGGGACTGCTCGGTCACGAAGCTGATCGCGACCCGCCGATTGCGTGCACGGCCTTCCTCGCTGTCGTTGGAGAAGCGTGGCTCGAGCTCGCCGTAGCCCCGGGCCACGATCTGATCGGCGTCGACGCCACGAGAGACCAGGTAGTCGACCACCGACTGGGCGCGCCGCTCGCTCAACCCCTGGTTATAGCGCTCAGTCCCGATATTACAGGTGTGGCCGGCGACCTGAATGGCCCCCACCAGTCGGCCTTCGAGGATGGCTGAAAGCACTTCGTCCAGGGTCGCCTCGGCGGTTGGACGAAGCTGTGCGCTGTCGAAATCGAAGGTCGCACGATCGGACAAAGTGACCTCAGAGGCCACGGCACGCTCTTCAAATCGCGGCTCCGGTTGCACCTGAACTTCCTGCTCTCGGTAAGCGGTTGACGGTCGGTAGGTCCGGCCGAAGCGATAGTTATAAGACAGACTGGCCCTGAGATCGTTACGATCGACCTCGAAATCTCCCCGCTTGCGGGCGAACCCGACACGCAGGGAAACACCGTGCGGTGTATGGGCAAAAAACTTGTCCAGATTGATCGAAGCGGTCAGTTGAGAAGCGCCGAACTCGCCGTCTTCATAGTCCAGGCCGCCACGCAGTCTGAGCAGACGGTCATCGAAATAGCGGCCCGCGCGCAGACCCGCACCCCATTCATAGGGCGCCTCGAACTGATCAGTGACGCGCTCGAGCGAATCGATACGGGTGAATTCACGCCCCTCAATCACTCCCTGCACGATGATGTCGTCGAACTCGACAAATTGATTGATTCGACGTTCGTCGGTCAAGGCTGTCATCCCATAGGCGCTGAAGAACCAATTCTGGTACTCATAGCCCCCACCAAAGGTCAGTTTCCGATCATCTCGCTGATTTTCATCGGCGGCGATGAACAGCTTTGCGACGCGACCATCCGTGTAGACCTCACCATCGGCACCCTGCGCGCTTTCGCCGTCAAACAACCAGTGGTAGTTCAGTTTGACGCCGCCGGCACCTTCCCCGGCGAGCCAGCCTTCGGCGAGCCAGGCAGAGCGGGCGTTTTCAGTCAACGTCAGCAGAAACTCGCCGAAGATATCAAACTCGGTATCGATGCCCACTCCAACGCGGTATCGATCACCGGCAAAGTTCATGGTCGGCGACTGTGTTGAAGAGACGAGCTCCCCATCCTCTCTCTCTGGATCGGATGGCGCCGCTGGAAGGTTCTGCGCCTGCGCATGGCCAGCTCCGAGGAGCATCAGAGCCAGAATCGAAAAGTGTGCCTTGAATGTCTTCATTCCTGATTCCCGCGATAGTCCTGGTAAGATTTTTCTTCGGTGATGGCTGAGCCTAGGGCGCGATTGATCTGCTTTTTCAGATCCGATCGCTTGTCGTTGGTGATATAGACCGAACGCGCCAGCTCAATGAAGCGATCATCGAAACAAGCTGCATTCTCGCACATGCGAATGTCATCCTCGATTACCCACAGCGTCTCGTTCACGTGCTTCAGTTCGGCACGCAGCGTGCGAAGCGCCTCCGAGTCCTGATCCGCCTGACCCCAGACGGCCTGGAGCAGTGCAAGTTCGTGGCAGATATTGACCAGCTTATCGGAATCATCGATACGCTCGGACTTGATTTCAAGGATGGTCAGCTTGTCCAGCAGCTCGCCCGGAGAAACCGGAATTTTCAGATTCATCGTCAAACTCATCGTTCGCTCAAAGCCCCATGCCTCGGAGGCAGGATAAACCATCCACTGAGGCCTGGATTCGCTGATGCATCTTAAAAAAAAATGAACCATAAAAAAAACGGCCTCCCGGTGTCCGGAAGACCGTTTTTAAGACTTGAAGTTTCGGTTAGCTCGATGCGTCCGAATTTTCGTTCAGCGCCTTCATGCTCAAGCGAATACGACCCTGCTTGTCAACTTCCAGCACCTTGACCTTGACCTTATCGCCTTCGGCCAGTTCATCGGTCACGTTCTCAACGCGTTTATCGGAGATCTGGGAGATATGGACCAGCCCATCCTTACCGGGGAGGATGGTCACAAAGGCACCGAAATTCATGATCTTGGTGACTGTGCCCTCGTAGATCGTCCCGACTTCGACGTCCGCGGTAATCTGCTCGATCCGCGTGCGGGCAGCGTCCGCCGCAGCCTGGTTGACCGAGGCAATGGTGACGGTGCCATCGTCCTGAATGTCGATCGTGGTGCCCGTTTCCTCGGTGATGGCACGAATCGTTGCCCCACCCTTGCCGATCACGTCGCGAATCTTGTCCGGATGAACCTTCATGGTGAACAGACGCGGCGCGTATTCGCTCATCTCTTCACGTGGCGTACTGATCACTTCGTTCATCTGGGTCAGAATGTGCTGGCGGGCATCCGTGGCCTGCTTCAGCGCGACCCGCATGATTTCTTCGGTGATGCCATCGATCTTGATGTCCATCTGCAGGGCCGTCACGCCGTCCTGTGAACCGGCCACCTTAAAGTCCATGTCGCCCAGATGATCTTCATCACCCAGGATGTCGGTCAGCACCGCAAAGCGATCACCATCCTTGATCAAGCCCATGGCGATGCCGGCCACCGGCGTCTTGATCGGAACACCCGCGTCCATCAGTGCCAGAGAGCCGCCACAGACCGAAGCCATCGAGCTCGAGCCGTTGGATTCCGTGACTTCAGACACCAGACGCAGCACGTATGGGAACGCTTCGCCCTGGGGCACAACCGCATTGAGCGCGCGCTTGGCCAGTCGACCGTGGCCGATTTCGCGGCGCTTCGGTCCCAGCATGAAGCTGGTCTCGCCGACACAGTACGGCGGGAAGTTGTAGTGCAGCATGAACTGCTCTTTTGATTCACCCGTCGGTGCGTCGATGATCTGCGCATCGCGCCCCGTGCCAAGGGTCGTCACGACGAGGGCCTGGGTCTCGCCGCGAGTGAACATGGCCGATCCATGGGTACGAGGAAAGACGCTGAGGCGCATGTCCAGCGGGCGCACGGTGGTCAGATCGCGGCCATCGATACGCGGTTGGCCGGACAGGATCCGGTCGCGCACGAAATGCTTCTCCATGGCGCTGAAGGCGTCCTTGACCTCGTCGACCGGCAGCGCGTCCGCGTCACCTTCGGCACACAGCTTCTCGATCAACGCATCACGAACTTCGCCAATGGCTTCGCGACGGGCCGCTTTCTCAGTGTGAGAGTAGGCCTCGGCCAGGGCGCTCTTGGCCTCGGCTTCGACCTTTTCGGCCACGCCTTCAGGTTTGGCCGGCGCTTCCCAATTCCACTTCGGCTTGCCGGCCTTAGTGGCCAGCTCCTGGATCGCCTGAATGGCGCCTTGCATCTGCTCATGGCCAAAGGTCACGGCACCTAGCATCTCATCTTCGGTCAGCAGGTCGGCTTCGGATTCCACCATCAAAACGGCTTTCGAGGTTCCGGCGACCACCAGATCCAGACGCGAATCTTCGAGTTGCGTTTTGCTCGGATTAAGCACGTATTGCCCATCCAGGAAGCCAACGCGCGCCGCGCCAATCGGGCCATCAAAGGGCACGCCCGCAATGGCCAGCGCGGCTGAAGCACCGATCAGGGACGGAATGTCCGCATCCACTTCCGGGTTGGCCGACATGACGGTAGCAATCACCTGCACTTCGTTCATGAACCCTTTCGGAAACAGGGGCCGCAGCGGTCGGTCGATCAGACGCGAGGTGAGCGTCTCCTTTTCGGTTGGCCGGCCTTCGCGCTTGAAGAAGCCGCCGGGGATTCGGCCAGCGGCATAGAATTTTTCCTGGTAATTGCAGGTCAGCGGGAAAAAGGCCTGCCCCGGCTTGACCTCCTTGCGGGCCACGGCGGTGACAAGCACCACGGTGTCGGCCATGGTCACCAGCACGGCACCATCGGCCTGCCGGGCCACGTGGCCGGTTTCGAGCAGCACTTCATGCTCGCCAAACTGGAAGGATTCACTGATCTTGTTCAACACTCTAATTCACTCCAAAAGGTTACTGATTTGCCTGAGTTCCAAATAACAAACACCCCGGATCAGCTGGTGCTGCCGGGGTGTTGGTGGTCGTCTTGATCAGACCGCGTCTTAACGACGCAGGCCGAGCTTCTGAATCAGATCGCGATAGCGCTGAACGTCCTTGTTCTTGACGTAGGCCAGCAGCGAACGACGCTGATTGACCAGCTTCAACAGGCCACGACGGGAGTGGTGATCCTTCTTGTGATCCGCGAAGTGGCCGGTCAGATGCTGAATTCGTGCGGTCAGCAGGGCAACCTGTACTTCGGGGGAACCCGTATCGCCTTCGGAGAGCTGGTGCTCTTTGACAACTTCTGCTTTCTGTTCTGCGGTCAATGACATGACTGCCTGTAACTCCATGTTCAATGTAAATTTGGCGACCGGGCTTTTCCAGAAAACCCCCTGAATCACAATCAGGACGGGCTTTGTGCAAAAGCCCCGACCGCCGGTTAAATATCAAGCCCGGCATTATAACTCGCTGAATCTCGCTGTAGCAAGCCGATTCGTTCACTCAGGCAAGCCCCGTCGGTCTTCATTGAATGGATGCGCCAGGACGGCCCGTAAAATCGTCGGCATCGATCCCCTGGCTAGAGGTCGATCCATTTCGGCCCGGCCCGGCGTCGGGATACAATGCCGGGTTTGGACCTGACTGGAGCGTGCATGCCTCGCCTTGATAGCCACATCGATCGCAAGGACGCTGAATTCCTCGAACGCGAAGCGCATCATCGGGGGCTTGCAGATGAATTACGAGATGCGCTTGAAACAGCCGCTCGTGGCGGCCCGGACCGGTCCAGAGAAAAACACGAGTCGCGCGGCAAGCTGCTGCCGCGCGAGCGCGTTCGGACATTGCTGGATCCCGGCAGCCCGTTCCTGGAAATCTCGCCCCTGGCCGCCCATGGCCTGTATGACGATGCCGCGCCTGGTGCCGGGGTGATTGCCGGGGTTGGCCGCGTCGCGGGTGTGGAATGTCTGGTCGTAGCCAACGATGCCACGGTCAAAGGCGGCACCTATTACCCGATGACGGTGAAGAAGCACCTGCGCGCCCAGGAGATCGCGCTGGAGAATCACCTGCCCTGCCTGTACCTGGTCGACTCGGGGGGCGCCTTCCTGCCGCTGCAGGACGAAGTCTTTCCTGACCGCGATCATTTCGGGCGGATCTTCTACAATCAGGCCCGCCTGTCGGCGCTCAATATTCCGCAGATCGCCGTTGTGATGGGCTCGTGCACGGCCGGCGGGGCTTACGTCCCGGCGATGTGCGACGAAGCCATCATCGTGCGTGAACAGGGCACAATCTTTCTCGGCGGCCCGCCCCTGGTCAAGGCCGCGACCGGCGAAGAGGTCGACGCCGAGACCCTCGGCGGTGCGGACACCCACACCCGGCTGTCGGGCGTGGCTGACCACTTCGCCGAGAATGACACCCACGCCCTGGCCATTGCCCGGGAGCTCGTATCCCACCTGAACCGGCCGGCGGGTGCCCGATCGGTCCTGGCCGAGATCGCCGAGCCGGCCTATCCGGCCAATGACCTCTACGGGATCCTGCCGACCGACACGCGCTATCCCTTCGAGGTCCGCGAAATCATCGCCCGCCTGGTCGACGGCTCGGAGTTTTCCGAATTCAAGGCGCGCTACGGCACCACCCTGGTCTGTGGTTTTGCCCACATCCACGGCTTTCCGGTCGGCATCGTGGCCAACAACGGCATTCTGTTTTCCGAATCGGCCGTCAAGGGCGCGCACTTCATCCAGCTCTGCAACCAGCGCGATATTCCGTTGGTGTTCCTGCAGAACATCACCGGCTTCATGGTCGGCAGGAAGTACGAGCAAGCGGGTATCGCCAAGGACGGGGCCAAGATGGTCACGGCCGTGGCCTGCTCCCATGTGCCGAAATTCACTGTGATCATCGGCGGTTCCTTCGGGGCCGGTAACTACGCCATGTGCGGCCGCGCCTACCAGCCGCGATTCCTCTGGACCTGGCCGAACGCAAGAATCTCGGTGATGGGCGGCGAGCAGGCCGCCAGCGTACTGGCCACGGTCAAGCGCGATGCCCTCGAGGGCCGCGGCGAGACCTGGTCGCCTGAGGACGAGGCCGAATTCAAGGCTCCGATCCAGGAAAAATACGAAGCCCAGGGCAACCCCTATTACGCCACGGCCCGACTCTGGGACGACGGCATCATCGACCCCGTCGACACCCGTCGCGTCCTCGGTTTAGCGCTCGCCGCCACCGCCAGGGCCCCGATGGAAGCCAAGGGCTACGGCGTCTTCCG
>JGI12210J13797_10004325_pt1 | contig 55181 bp, 43 predicted proteins | sample ElkSlonscriptome_3_FD_13797 | JGI IMG/M metagenome (IMG submission 13797) | reverse complement strand
CTAATTGCCCGTGAGGCTTGGTCATATAACGCCAAAGCCAATTGTTTATCTAAATGACAATCGGCGAATCAAATCACTAACTTGTTGGCACGACTGACAAGACGCTCTTGAACAGATTTCTGATTGCCGGAATAGTCCGGCACGATTAGCTTTGCCTGGTGGCAATAGCGGCGTGGAACCACCCGATTCCATCTCGAACTCGGAAGTGAAACGCGCCAGCGCCGATGGTAGTGTGGGAGTTCCCATGTGAGAGTAGGTCACTGCCAGGCATTTATACAAAAACCCCGATAGCTAAGCTGTCGGGGTTTTTTTTTGGGTCAAAAAATAGTTCTTGCAGCTCGTTGTGGCGGTGAGAACTGGCTTGACACGGTAGTCTTCGATGCTCAACGCGTCCCAAAGAAGACGCCAATCCTCCGGTCGAAAACGATCATGATCCGCTCAGAATCAACACCTTGCCGCAGTCTCACGTTCTAGCTTGCGCATCTGACGCAGACACGTCTGCATCGTTCGAATTGAATACATCCCGATCTAATTCACCCTCGGAATGTGCGACGATGCAAGTAACGGCGGCATCTCCAGTCACGTTGACGGCGGTTCGGGTCATGTCAAGCAGGCGATCCACCCCAAGAATAAGACCGATTCCCTCGGCCGGCAATCCGACGGCGGCGAGGACGCCCGCTAGGAGAATCAATCCAACCCCTGGCACACCAGCAGCGCCGACAGACGCCATAATGACCATAAGTGTGATCATTAAATATTGACCAATACTCAGATCAACACCGTAGTATTGAGCGATGAATCCAGCAGCAATGCCCTGCATGATCGCCGTCCCATCCATATTGATCGTAGCCCCCAGTGGAACGGTAAATGATGCGACCTTGTTATTCGCACCAAGGCGCTGCTCTACTGTCTTGAGAGTGACTGGAATCGTTGCTCCACTTGATGCCGTTGAAAACGCAAAGGCGAGCACGCCTCGCATCTTCGAAAAAAAGATCCGCGGGCTGAGGCCGGTAAAGCCCTTTAAAAGTAGCGAATAGGTGATCGAGGCATGTAGCACCAGCACAACAAGGACGAGAACGACGTACTTGATCAGGCCTTCAAAAGTACCCAACCCAGTGGTTGCTGCCAGACCAGCAATGAGCGCAAACACCCCGTAAGGCGCTAGCAACATAACAAAGCCGACCAGCCGCATGATGACCGTATTAAAGTCCGAAAAGAACTGCCCAACGCTTCGTCCAGCCGATCCAGACAAGGCGATAGACAGCCCGATCAATACCGCAAAAACAATGATCGGCAGCATATCGCCATTGGCCATCGCCTCCACTGGATTTCGCGGAACCATGTCAACCAGGACTTGCTTGAATGAAGGCTGCGCGGAAATTTCGCGCTCCACAACCGCACCTGGATTTGCGCCAACACCCGGTTTGACGATCACAGCGGCAGCCAGCGCAAGTGAAATCGCAATGCCTGTCGACAACATGTAGAGACCGACTGATTTTCCGCCAACGCGCCCCAGTTTGCTGGGGTCACTCAACGAGCTAACACCCGTAATCAAGGATACGAATACGAGCGGTACCACCAGCATGCTGAGGAAGCGCACAAAAATCTCGCCTAGGACGGATAGAATTCCATCGACGACGAAGGTCTGAACCCAATCCACTTCGCTCAGAAATAAATTGACGATGATCCCGAAAATTAATCCAAGACCCATAGCGATCAAAATTCGGTTGGACAATTTCTTGTGATTGAAAGACAAGTCAGTCATTTTGTTCCAGCCGTTGAAGAAGGATGAATCAGTATGCCACGGAGACAGTCATAAGCTAAATGTTTGACCCACACGAAACCGCCTTCCGGCGGCTACAATGAAGGCCTCGTACCGCGAAATTCAGCTTATGTCGCACGCAGAAACCCCATCAAGTAATTTCATCCGAAATCGCATCCGGAAAGAATTCGAACAAAAGCAATACGAAAAGCTGGTGACTCGTTTTCCGCCCGAGCCCAACGGTTACCTGCATTTGGGGCATGCGAAATCAATTGTTCTCAATTTTAGTCTGCCGCAGGAGTTCGGGGGATATACCAATCTTCGCTTCGACGATACCAATCCGGTTCGAGAAGAACAGCGCTTTGTCGACGCAATTCGGGATGATGTGAGCTGGCTAGGCTATACCTGGCAGAATGAATGCTACGCATCAGATTATTTCGACACCTTCTACAGATACGCTATTTCCCTCATTGAGCAAGGTCTAGCGTACGTCGATAGTCAAGATGGTGACGCTATTCGCGAACAAAGGGGCACGCTGACCGAGGCTGGACAAGCAAGCCCGTATCGAGATCGACCGATAGCCGAGAATCTGTCCCTATTCGAGGGAATGAGGGCGGGGGATTACCGCGATGGCGAGCACGTCCTGCGGGCTAAAATCGATATGGGAGCGCCAAATATCAACATGCGTGACCCGGTTATTTACCGAATTCGCCATCAGCATCACGCCCGAACCGGTTCGGATTGGTGTATCTATCCGTCCTATGACTTCGCGCATGGCCAATCGGATGCCATCGAGCATGTCTCTCACTCGCTCTGCACCCTTGAATTCGAGGACCATCGACCGCTGTATGAATGGTTTATTGACCACCTACCGGTGCCCAGCCGTCCACATCAGATCGAATTTTCGCGGCTCAATCTTGATTTTACGGTCCTGTCTAAGCGACGACTAACAAAACTAGTAGACGAACACCACGTCAGCGGATGGGACGACCCCAGAATGCCGACTATCGCCGGAATTCGACGCCGCGGATTTACCCCCGAGTCGATCCGCAGTTTTTGCAGTGAAATTGGCGTGACAAAGTCCGAGAGTGTCATTCCCTTTGGCGAACTGGAGCGCAATCTTCGCGATGACCTGAACGTTCGGGCACCGCGTCGGATGGCGGTCCTAAAGCCCTTGAAGCTCGTCTTGACCAACTTCCCCGAAGGTGAAACCGAGTGGTTTACGGCAGCCAACCATCCGCAGGACCCCACGATGGGGCAGCGCGAGGTAGCTATGACCCGTGAATTGTTTATCGAGTCAGACGACTTTCTCGAAGAGGCACCAAAAAAGTTCTTCCGGCTGAAGCCAGGCGGAGAAGTCCGACTCCGGAATGCCTTCATCATTAAATGCGAGGAAGTGATCAAGGATTCTGAAGGGGAACTTATCGAGCTGCGCTGTACCTTCGATCCAGAATCCCGCTCGGGTCAACCCGGTTCGGATCGAAAGGTCAAAGGGACCATCCACTGGGTATCGGCGTCCCACGCTATTGACGCCGAAATTCGACTCTACGATCGACTGTTCAAAGTCCCGAACCCGACCGCCGACAAGGACGTGGATTTTCTCGATCATCTAAATCCAGACTCTCTCGAGGTGCTGACAGATGCCAAACTCGAGGCGGGTCTCGAACAGGCAGCTCCAGGCGAGAGCTATCAATTCGAACGCTTGGGTTACTTCGCGCCCGACCCTACCGGGACGTCAGAATCCCCTGTTTTCAACCGCGCTGTAACGCTGCGAGATGGCTGGGCAAAAATCGAGAAGACTTTCCAAAAACCTTGAAACACGACGTCTATTGACGTCTCACCGCACGGCAGCATTGTTGCTGTCATGTCGATAAACTAAATCGCCTGTAATCTGGAGTGTACTGAACATGTTCAATCGTCGAGATTCTGAAAGCCAGACGGCCAGCACTGACCGTCGGCAGGTCTCTGGGACGGCCACATCAAGCAAAAGCGGCGCGGCGTTCATCGGGCCGACGATCAAAATTGAGGGTTCCATCGTTGCCGTTGAGGATCTTCTGATCGAAGGCGAGATTCACGGAAGAGTTGAGATAAAGTCAAATAAGCTTACGATCGGCGAAGAAGGACGAGTTTTTGCAGATGTTCACGCTAAACAAGTTTCCGTAAAAGGCCGGATGGACGGCCACCTTGTTGTGAAGGAACAGCTAGAGATCCAGGCGACCGCCCAAATCGAGGGCACCATAACCTCACCGAGAATCAGCCTCCAGGACGGTGCCCGCTTCACTGGGAGCATTGACATGGATCCTGAAGCCAAGGCAATCAAGGAGGTCTTCGGGCCAACGGATTCAACGGCTTCTAGCCAAGCCAAGGCATCAAGCAAAACTGACAAGCACAAGAAAGAAGTCGGCCGATCTGAGTAGCCCTGATTCCGAAGGAGCCTTCAACGATGACGGCTGTAAAACCGATCAAGAATTCACGGGAAACAGGTGAGAGTGTTCGGGCTCCTCTGCTGAGCAAAGTCATCGCCGACATGGATCCTGATCGGCGCCTCTTTATTATCGATTTGGGCGGCTTGCGTTCTGGCACGCTGCATCGATTGGCCGAGTTTCGCTGCCGTCTTGACGTTCTTGATTTTGATGTCCAGGGGCCGAAGCCCAAGGATGATGCCGATCCGCTCGATGAGCTTCGAACGCGACTTAATCAAAGACTGCCGGATGCGCGTGGGGAGACCGCCGATCTTCTCTTGTGCTGGAATTATCTGAACTACTTTTCAACGACTCAGATCGAGCTCCTGATGGCCTCACTACTTCCACGATTGTCGGAGCGGGCTGCTATTCATGCCCTGATCGAGTCCTCCGCACCCGATATGCCAGGTACGCCCGCCCCCATGGCGATCGCAGACCACGATCATCTTCTGACCTGGAGTGATCCGAGCGAGGACGCAGCATCGGTCCGTGTGCCCGCTCCCCGCCATTCAAGCGATGGCCTGACTGCCTGCATGCCTGGAGTTGTTGCAGATCAAACCATGCTGCTGGGGACCGGCCAGAAGGAATACCTCTTCCGGCGCAGATGATGCATCTCCCCTCTGCCGAGGTTGTCGCTTTTTGCCGGTGCGTTATTCAGGGCTTCGGGTCAACCTGAACGCTCTCGTTCCAAGGCGTGCCATTCAGCCCGCTGTTCGTCCGTCAATATGGATTCGATTTCGGCCCGAAATCGACGCTGCAAACCCTGGCGCTCGGCCTTTAGGCCCTCGACAAGTGTTTCAATCGCCACCTGCTGGTCGACGCTCAGACTTAGCGTATCGATCATTCGCCTCCAGCGAAGCGCCTGCCGGAGCCGTCTTTCCCCCAAGCGACGGCGCATTTCGTTGAATTGATTGCGCTGTTCCGAGTTAAGCACGGAGGCGATTTCCTCGGCCAGGGCCTGACGCTCGGCGCGAGCTTCCCTGCGTGCTTTCTCGACGTCCTCGTCATCCAGGCCGCCACGTCTGATCGCCCGATCTTCGCGGTGAGCTTCGATGAGATCCGATATCCGCGCTTTCTGGGCGTCGCTAAGCGAGAGGTGTTCGGACATGCGTTCAAGCCGCGCCCCGCCATCTGAAAACGCTGGCTGCGTGAATGATATCCAAATCGCAAGAGCTGCGAACAGGCTGGTTAGCATGGATAGATTGCTTCTGATGCTCATTTGTGTTCTCCAACTAACGCCCCGCTCTGATGTGGGGGCCGACCATGCCATTTTCGTGGCGCCCCGCTTGTACTTGGGTGACGCCCGGTCGATTTTGGTCACGAAGCGTTAAGGGGCAGGTTCTCGGGGCAGGGTGATCCGCATTTCCAGCCCGCCCTGCGACCGATTTCGCGCCACGACCTGGCCCCGATGATGATTGATCGCAGCGCGAACGATAGCGAGACCGATTCCACCGCTCTTGCCTTTTTCACTTCGCTCCGACGATAGGCGCATGAATGGCTCGAAGATGGCTTCCAGCTGATCTTTCGGAACGCCCGGGCCCTGATCAAGAACCACGATCTGCACGTCGTGTTCCGATGGCTCGAGCTGGACGTCGACTCGGCCGCCCTCAGGACTGTGGGCGATGGCGTTTCTCAGGACGTTTTCGAGCGCGCGTTCAAGCAGCTCCGGGAACGCCTCGACAGACAATTGATCAGGCCCCGCGTAAAAAACATCGATCGCTCCAAGGCGAGCTTCGAGTCGCGCCGACTCCACCAGGGATTCCAGCAGTGCGCCAAGATCGACGCTGCCCTGGTCTGGGAACTCGGACTGGGTCAGGCGCGCATAGCGTAGAACGTTCTCGATCAGATCGTCCAAACGCTGGATCTCATTTTCCATTCGTTTCAGGTAGTCAACACGCTTTATATCATCCTCTGCGTCCTCTGCAAGGGTCAGCGCCACGCGCATCCGTGCTAGAGGCGAGCGCAGTTCGTGCGATACGTCACGCAGGAGTTCTTGCTGCCGCTGCAGCAGTGCTTGAAGACGGCTTGCCATCGCGTTGAAGTCATTGGCCAGTTCGCCGAGCTCGTCTTTTCTTCTTGTGATCTTTTGATCGACTCGGGCATCGAGTTCACCTCGACCGAGCGCGCGTCCGGTTCGCCGAATGCGAGTGAGCGGACGGGTCAGGGTTCTAGCCAGCAGCCAGCTGATCAGAATGCTAGCAACCAGCGCAACGAGCAGCAGTCCGAGCGGACCGAGCGGCCCGAATAGCCGAAGCAGCATCGGGCGAGGGGGCGTCTGCGCTAAGATCAGGAATCGGCCATGCACAGGGTGATCGACCTCTGCCAGCCTTCGAGCGCTTCGGGGCACGGCAGGCAGCTCACGATTGCTGCGCCAGGCCGCCGTCAGTGGGTTCAGCGATGGCGGGATTCGGCGATCGTTGAGTTCGCGCGCCTCTGAGTCGAGAATGAGAATCAGGAGACGCCCGCCGGTACGAGTCTGAACACGGCCCCAGCGAGCCAGTGCGCTCGGGCCGCCTCGGTTGAGCTCCCTGAGTGCACGCAGGCGGACACCGCGGGCGATTCGATCAAGTCGCTCGGAGGTCTGACCGTCCTGCTGGCGGGCTTGGTTAAGCTGGGTGTTCAAAACAACCGTCGCTGTGATGCTGAGCACGATCACCAGCCAGAACGCGAAAAAGATGCGCCAGAAAACTCTTGGCATCAGTCGGCGTCGATCAGAATATACCCACGCCCACGGATTGATTGGATGCGCGGTTGGCCTGAACTGGACTCGCCAAGCTTGCCCCGGAGCCGGCTAATATGAGTATCGACGCTGCGGTCATAGGGCAACAGGTCGCGTCCCAGGGCATGGCGACAAAGATCGTCTTTCGACACGACCTCGCCACTGGCCAGCATCAGCCGTTCGAGAATGGCAAATTCCGCACCGGTCAGGTTGATCACCTGCTTTTCGAGCGTGACGCGGCGAGACTGCCGATCCATATGCAGGGTATTCTGCGTGAGGGTCTGCGCATCGTCGGGCGCGACACGTCGAAGAATTGCTCGAAGTCGAGCTGCCAGTTCTCGTGGGTTGAACGGCTTGGGAAGATAGTCGTCGGCGCCCAGCTCCAGGCCCACGATTCGATCTGTTTCGTCGCCGCGCGCGGTCAGCATGATGACCGGCACGGAGGATTTCGTGCGTAGTGCTCGAAGCACGTCGAAACCACCCATTTCAGGCAGCATGACATCAAGAACCACGGCGTCGGGGGCGCGGCTTGTCGCCCGGTCCAGGCCGCTTCGGCCATCGAGGGCATGATCCACCAGCCAGCCTTCGCGCTGCAGAAAGGCCGCCAGCATTTCAACCAGCGACTCATCATCATCGATGATCAGAATCTTTCCCTTCTCACTCATTTGGCTAGCATAAGGCTGCGCTTAGCCCTCCAGGGTGACGAATTGTTGCAGACGGTTGGCAAGAAACTCGAGTCAATCAGCGATTAAGCAGCTGGCCCAATCGACCGCTGATTCTAAGTGCCAGGGTGGGGTCAGGACTCAATTGGGCTGAGGGGTCACCACCCAGGCTGGTTCGTGGCAGTCCTTCTTTTTCCAGGTCGAATTTATCGTCGTGTAGTAGCGACAAGCCTCAAAGAAGTGATGGATCATCCGGCTAGGGCGCGACCTACTGCGATCCAGAAACATTACATTCCGGTCTAGGATCCAGACACGGCGAACCCTGATGGCGAAAGTGGTCCACTTGCTTCGTTGTCGGTGTCATCACCATCGCCATCGCGATCGCCATCGCGCGATCCTGATTGCCTGTTCTTATCAGCGTGAATAATCGCACGGATCCGGCGGGTCTGGGAGAGACGACAATCTAAAAGCACTCGAACGCGCATAATGTTGTCTTCGTAAAACAAACGACAAAGAGCCAGACAAATGATTTCCATTCCCCGACTGTTCAGTTCACTGCTCGTTGCCCTGGTTGTGAGCGCCGCCGCTCAGGCATCGTCCCCCGAAGCCTTGGCGCTTGACGACGTCTTCGATCTCGAGATTGCCGGTGACCCGCGACCCTCGCCGGACGGCGAGCGCATTGTCTTCGAGCGCATCTGGATGGATCGGCAGGCAGATCGTGCGCGTTCCAGTCTCTGGATCATGAATTCCGATGGGAGTCAGCTTCAGCCCCTGACCCCACGCGATCGATCGGCCAGCTCCCCGCGCTGGTCGCCTGAGGGCGATCGAGTGGCCTATCTGTCGGGCGGTCAGATCTGGATGCACTGGCTGGACAGCGGACGCGAGGCGCAGATCGCCGATCTGGCGCGCTCGGCCTCGGACCTGATTTTTTCCCCGAATGGAGACAACCTGGCTTTCGTCATGCTGACGCCTGAAAAGCAGGCGCTTCCCGTCACCCTGCCAGGGCGGCCGGAGGGCGCTGAATGGGCGCCGGATCCCGTATATATCGATCGCCTCTTTTACCGCGCAGATGGTGCAGGCTACCTCGAGCGCGGCTTCCGTCAGGTCTATACCCTGCCGGCGCTGGGAGGCTCACCCTCGCAGCAGACCGAAGGGCCATACAACCACGGTGATATCAGCTGGACACCGGAGGGCGATGCACTACTGCTCACCGCCAATCGCTCGGGCAACGCGGAGCGCGAACCGGCGCGTGAGAATATTTATCGCCTGGATCTGGACAGTGGCAACCTGGAGCAACTCAACGATCAGCCAGGCCCGTACAGCAGCCCGCAGATCTCCCCCGATGGCCGCTATCTGGCCTGGCTGGCTTACGAGGACCGGATGCTGTCCCATCAGTCCAACCGCCTCTACGTGCAGGAGCTTGAAAGTGGCGACATCAACAATCTGACCGAGGACCTGGATCGCGGGATACGCGGCTTCCAGTGGGCCCCGGATGGACGCTCGATCCTTATGGCCTATGATCACGAGGGTGATCGGCTGATCGCCAGGCAGCGCCTCAACGATCGGCGCCAGGTACTGACCGATGCCCTCGGTGGCACATCCTACGGACGGCCTTACAGCAGTGGCGATTTCGCCGTCGGTCAGAGCGGTCTGATCGCGTTCACGCAGGCCTCGAGCTCGCGCCCGGCCGAAGTGGCTGCCATCAATGGCAACGAGGTGTCCGTGCTGACCGCGCTGAACGGGGATTTCTTAGCCAACCATCGGGTCGGCGAGGTCGAGATGTTCCGGTACGAATCTTCCTACGATCAGCGGCCGATCCAGGGCTGGATCATCTACCCGCCCGATTTCGACCCCGACCAGCGCTGGCCGATGATTCTGGAGATTCACGGAGGCCCGCACACCACCTACGGTCCCGGTTTCGCGATGGAGCTGCAGCTGATGGCGGCGCAGGGTTATGTGGTGCTCTATACCAACCCGCGCGGCAGCACCAGCTACGGGGAGGACTTCGCCAACCTGATTCATCACAACTACCCCAGCGAGGACTACAACGACTTGATCGACGGGGTCGATGCCCTGATTGAGCGCGGCATCGTCGACCCCGAGCGACTCTATGTCACCGGCGGCAGCGGTGGCGGCGTCCTGACCGCCTGGATTGTTGGCAAGACCGATCGATTTGCCGCGGCGGTGTCGGTCAAACCGGTCATCAACTGGTACAGCTTCGTTCTCAGCGCCGATGCCTACAGCTACTTCACTCAGTACTGGTTCCCCGGTCCGCCTTGGGAGCATCTCGAGCACTACATGGCGCGCTCGCCGATTTCCCTGGTCGGCAATGTCAGCACGCCGACGATGCTGATGACCGGTGAAGCCGACTATCGCACCCCAATCTCAGAAACCGAACAGTACTATCAGGCATTGCAGCTGCGCGGCATCGATACCGCGATGGTGAGGATTCCCGAGGCCTCGCATTCCATCTATCGCCGACCCAGCAACCTGATGGCGAAGGTTGGATACATCCTGAATTGGTTCGACCAGTATCCCGACGATCAGGCCCAGTCAGACTGAATGCTCAGCTATCGACACGATTTCGACGCCGGCAATCCGGCCGACGTGTTCAAGCACACGGGCCTGGATACCCTGATCAGCGCCATGCAGAAAAAACCGACCGGCATCACCTTTATCGCCAGCCATTCCGATCCGGCCCTCGCTGCGCTGGACTCGGAATGGGCGCTGAAGACGCTTGATTTCGAGCCCGCAATATCCCGTCGCCGGGGCCAGGGCCCTGAGTATCAGGCGCTGGTCGAGTAGATAGAGCAGGCATTCGGGGGCCGGGCCCATCATGTCTGATTGATGGCGGAGGTCTATCCTTCGCCGCGTATTTTTTTGTCACCCAGGCAGTTGCTAGCGGCAATGCCGCGACAGGGAGAGAATGCATGTACATCAAATCCACCGTCTTGCTGGCGTCTGCACTGCTAGCGACGAGCATGCTGGCCGAGGCGCAAACGCCGGTCAGCGTCGTGCGACCTGCGACTACCGAGGGTGTCGAGACGCTTCGTCTGACCGGCAATTTGACGGCGCGGCAGTCTGCGCGCCTGTCGACACAGACGGCAGGGTTGATTGAGACCCTGAACGTTGATGTCGGGGACGCAGTTGAGCAAGGCCAGCTCTTGCTGGCGCTCGATAGCGAATTGGCGCGCTTGAACGTGGCCCGTGCTGAAGCCGCCTTGGCCGAAGCGCAGGCTGAAATGAACGAGGTGCAGCGTCTGGCTGAGGAAGGTCGTCGCCTGGTCCAGGATCGATTTCTTCCGGATACGGAAGTGCGTGCCCGTGAGGCGGCCGTCGTACTAGCTGAGGCCTCAGTCGCGCGCGTAGAGGCGGAGCTGGCAACCGAGCGCGAGCGTCGGAATCGCCATGCGCTGCGCGCTCCCTTCGACGGGGTGATCGTCGAGCGGCTGGGCGAACGCGGTGAATGGGTCGAGCCTGGAACGGCCGTCTTCGAACTGGTCGGCCTGGTTCAACTCTGGCTGAATGTTCGCGTGCCTCAGCGCTACTGGTCTGCAATGGTTGACGATCGGATCGACATCCGTGCCTTCGCCGACGTCGCGCCTGATGTTCAGCTAGAAACCGAAATCGAGGCGAGAGTGCCGGTCAGCGACGCGACGGCTCGCACTTTTCTGCTCAGGCTTGGCGTCGAGTCCACGTCCGCCGACCTCACTCCGGGAATGTCGGCACAGGTCGAAATTGACCTGAGCTCAGGGTCCCGGTCAACGCTAATTCCTCGCGATGCCTTGCTGCGCTACCCAGACGGCACCACCACGATTTGGATCGTTCCTGCGGGCACGAATCAGGCGCGCGAGCAGCAGGTGGCCGTTCGTCGCCTGCTCGCTGAGCAAGTCGAGCTGGTTGACGATCTTCCTGCCGACACTCGGGTCGTCGTTCGCGGCAACGAGGGTCTGAGCGAGAATGAAGTCGTTCGAATCGTCGGAGACCCAGGCTGATGTTCGAGAACATCATTCGCCACGGCATCATCGTCACGGTCATCGTTTTGATTTTTGCCGTTCTCGGCATCATGGCAGCGCTGCGGATTCCGGTCCAGATGATTCCGGATCTGGAGGTCCGGGTCATCAGCGTTGAGACCAGCTGGCCCGGCGCCACGCCCCAGGACGTGGAAAAGGAAATTCTAATCGAGCAGGAACAGTACCTGCGAACCATCCCCAGTATGGAGCGGATGATTTCCTCGGCCAGTTACGGCCAGGCCTCGATTGAACTCGAATTTCCCTTCGGTACCGATATCAACGAGGCGCTGATCCGCGTCAACAACGCACTTAGCCAGGTCCCTGGCTACCCCGAGAACGTGGATGAACCGCGCCTGGAGGCCAGCTCCTTCTCGCAGAATTCCTTCATGTTTTTCCGAGTTCTCCCGCTCGAGGGCAACCCCTTCGATCTCGATATGCGGCTCATGTTCGATTTTCTCGACGACAATGTGCGACCGCGCATGGAGCGGGTTGAAGGGGTGTCGCGCGCCAACATCCGCGGCGGCACCGAACGCCAAGTCCGTATTCTTATCGACCCGGCGGCCCTGGCCGAGAGGGATCTGACCTTGACCCAGGTCCGAGACGCCATTCGTAGCCGCAATCGCGATGTCTCGGCCGGCGACGTCGATCTGGGCAAGCGGCGGTATCTGCTTCGAACGGTCGGGCGCTTTGAGGATCTGGATCAGTTGAGTGACCTGATTGTGGCTCGGCAGGGCGACAGCCTGGTTCGCCTGTCCGATGTGGCCGAGGTGGAGTCCTCGTTCTATGAAATACGAAGTCTGTCCTTTGCCGACGGTCGGCCGGGTCTGAGTATCGCGATTGATCGAGAGCCCGGCTCTAATGTTATCGACATCAAGCGCGGGCTCCTGCCGGTGGTCGAGACGATCAACCGGGACGTGCTGGCCCCGGCCGGCATGGAAATGAAGCTGTTCAGTGACGACGTCCGCTACGTTCAGGCCTCCGTGGCGAATGTTTGGCAGAACCTTCTGATCGGTGCCCTACTGGCCACCCTTGTGATGTTTGCCTTTCTGCGCTCCTTCGGTGCGACTGTGGTCGGCGTGGTTGGCGTGCCGGTCTGCACGATCGCGGCATTTTTGGGCCTGCTGCTGGCCGGTCGGACCATCAACGTCATTTCACTGGCTGGCGTGGCATTTGCCGTTGGCATGACCCTCGACAACAGCATCGTCGTGCTCGAGGCCATCGAGCGTCGTCGGCGCGAGGGGCTGGACCGTCTGGCCGCAGCCGCCGAGGGTGTGCGCCAGGTCTGGCCGGCGGTGCTGGCGTCGACCATGACCACGGTTCTTGTGTTTGCGCCGATCTTCTTCATCGAGCAAGAAGCCGGACAGTTGTATTCTGACGTCGCCGTGGCCATCTCGGCCTCCATCTTAGCCAGCATGCTGGTCGCCATTACCCTCGTTCCGACCCTTAGCGCGCGGCTGACTTTCGGCGTGCGCGATGGCGGTCGCGCCGCCGGTCATGGCCTGCGCGACCGCCTGCTCGGTCTGGTTCGTGCTCTGATTTCCACCAGCCGGCGCCGCCTCGCCACGCTGGGGAGCGTCCTGGCTGCCGTCATCGTTATCATCGCAACCCTGACGCCGCCGGCCGAATACCTGCCAGAAGGCGAAGAGCCCAAGACATTCGCCCTGATGTTTGCGCCCCCTGGCTACAATCTCGATGAGATGGAGGTGATCGGCAAGGAGGTCGAAGCCTGGCTGCTGCCCTACGTCGGCGATGACCCCGAGCGCTATGCAACAGGCGAAAGCGAGGTACCGGCCCTGGCCTACATGAGTCTCTCGGTGAGCGCGGAACGGATCTGGCTGCTGGCCGAAACGATCGACCCGGGACAGATTGACGCCTTCATGGAGGTCATCACCGACTATTACCGGACCTTCCCCGGCATGCGCGCGTTCGCCAATCGGGGGTCGATCATTTCGAGCAACGACGGCGGTTCCCGCAGCGTCAATCTCGACATCACAGGGCGAGAACTGGTCGACATCTACCGCGTGGCCAGCCTGGCCTACGCGCGCGCCGAAGCGGTGTTCGATAACCCGCGCCTGGGCTCGTCCCCCTCCTCCCTGTCGCTGGATCAGCCGCTGGTCGAAATCCGTCCCAACTGGGAGCGGGCGGCCGAAATGGGCATGAATGCCAACGAAATCGGATTTTCCGTCGCGGCTCTGACCGATGGCGCGTTCGTGGATGAATACTTCCAGGGCGACGACAAGATCGACATCTTCCTGTTTAGCCAGGCCGGAAGCGATCAGCAGCTCGACCGGGTCGATGCCCTGCCGATCTTCGTTCCCAACGTCGGCGTCGTGCCGCTCGGCAGTCTCGCCGAAGTGGTCGAAACGGTCGATACGGACGCCATTCGCCGTCTAAACGGTCGGCGGACGGTCACGCTCAATATTATTCCGCCGGAATCTGTGGCCCTGGAAACCGCGCTCGGCCGGGTTCAAACCGAGGTTGTCCAGTGGTTGCGGGACGAGGGTCATCTCAGCGAGGAATTGAGCGTGGACATCTCAGGCGCCAGCGACCAGCTGATGGAAACCCGCGCTGCCCTGTCCGGTAACTATGTCGTGGCCATCGTCCTCTGCCTTCTGGTCATGGTTGCTATCTTCGGCCACTGGGGTTGGCCCTTCGTCATCATGACCGCAGTACCCCTCGGTATCGCTGGCGGGATCGGGGGGCTGGCCTTACTCAACGCCGTCGGGTCGCTGTTACCCATGGTAGGTCTGAAGGCCATCTCTCAACCTTTCGACATGATCACCATGCTCGGCTTTCTCATTCTGCTCGGCGTGGTGGTCAACAATCCGATCCTGATCGTGGACCGCACGCTGAGACTGATGCGCGAGGGCACGACCGATGCGGTCGAGGCAGTGACTGAAGCGGTTGCCACGCGCATCCGCCCGATCATGATGTCGATGATCACAACCCTGTTTGGCCTCGCCCCGCTGGTTTTCATCCCCGGTGAGGGGACCGAGCTCTACCGCGGCGTGGGCGTGGTCGTGCTTTCCGGCCTGTTGTTCGCGACGCTGGTGACCTTGACCTTTCTGCCGGCCCTGATGGTGACTCTGCTGAAGCTTATCGAGGGCATCAAGGGGAAGGATCCAGCGCCCAGCACTCCTAAAGAAGCGCCCGAGCTGTGATCGCTCAGTCGCTCGTGCCCCTAGAACTAGCGGCTGGCCAGGCTGACGACCTGGCCTGCATCGAGCTTCAAGTGGGCCTCTGAATGCCTCCACTCGGACGAGAAAAATCCGCCACAACCAGGTTCTGCCGCGCGCCTTTGCCTTGAGTTCATCACCGGGACCACCTTCTGCTTATTTTGTGTCCTTCGTGCCTTCGTGGTTTAAATCGATCCTTCGGCCGGCACTAGTTCAGCCACCAAAATCCCAGGTTAAGCGCGAAGGCAAAGGTCACCCAGGCCAGGTAGGGGATCAGCAGCCAGGATGCCGTATTGGACACCGGCTGAAACCTGTAAACGCAGACTGCGATGGCCGTCCAGAGCAGGCCCAGCTCGACCAGAGCCGGTCCGAGCAGATGCAGGCCGAAGAACAGGGGCATCCAGAGTGCGTTGAGAGCCAGCTGAACGAGCCAGAACCGTATCAGTTCCGATTGCCAGCCGAGCCGGCGCCAAACCAGCCAGACTGAAAAGCTCATCAAGATGTACAGAATTCCCCAGACCGGACCGAACAGCCAATCTGGGGGCGCGAAGACGGGTTGGTTCAGATTGTCGTACCACTCTCCGGGGCGAAAGAAATAACCTGTCGAGGCGGCGGTGAAACTGACCAGCAGAAAAATGGCCAGCGCGGCACCAGCGGCCAAGCCCCCTCGCCGATAACTCGGTTCAGTGATGGTCATGCCCGGATTCCATCCGCGCCGGATCTGGACCGTCGAGAGTGCGGTTCAGATAGGCACGTAGGCGTTCCCAGGCGTGGGCTGCTGCGGGACGATTATTGGCCGGATCACGTTCCGTGTGTAGCCAGAAGCCGTGTTCGACGGCGTCGTAGATGTGGACATCGTTTTCAATGCCGGCGGCGCGCATGGTCTCGACGAAGGCATTGACGTCCGCCACCGGAATGCCTCGGTCGTTTTCAGCAAACGTGCCGTAGACCTCATGATGGACGTGATCCATTCGCTCCGGATCATCCAGCAGCGATCCGTAGAAAATCGCCGTCCCTTCGTGCTCCTCGCCGCCGAGGGCGTAGGACAGCGCCATACCCCCTCCAAAGCACCATCCGATGGTCGCGACCTTGCCCGTGGTGGGGGTGTTGGATTCCAGCCAGGCTACGGCGGCGTCAAGGTTTGCAATCATGGTGGCTTCATCGGCGCGAACCTCCCGGACCAGCGCAATGTTTTCGTCGCGGTTCGATCCGGTTCGACCCGCGTATAGGTCAGCCGCCAGCGCGATGTAGCCGTGGGCTGCAAAGGCATCTGCGGTTTGCCGGATTCGATCGACCAGGCCGTTCCACTCGTGGATCAGGATGACCGCGGGAAACGGCCCCTCGCCGTCCGGCATGGCCAGATAGCCGCGGGTTGCCGCATCGTCCTGAAAATAATTGACGTGTTCACCCGTCGGGGCTTCGGCCTGTCCGGAAATCGCGCGCATCATCACATCGTCAGATGCGGGAAGGGCGAATACGGGAAGGCAAATCAGGATCAGAAAAGAAAAAAGCCGGTGGCTTGAAAAACGCATCGTGATATCCGTAAAAAGGTCGGGCGTAGCCTCAGAGTATGCACGCCAAGCGTCAACTTGCCAGCTCAGCGACTTGCAAAAGAACGTCTGCTCGGTCATGGTAAGCGGCGGCTGGTGTCTGGGGTGGGGATTAGAACTTGAAGGACGAATAGACCCATGGCCGGTAAAACAAGAATTTTCAGCGATCGCGCGCTCACTCCCTGGCACCTCTGGGTGGTTGGTGTACTGACCCTGCTCTGGAACGCGGTCGGCGTCGCCGATTACCTCGCGACACAGCTCGAAATCGAGGCCTACATGTCCCAGTTCTCGCCCGAGCAGCTGACTTATTTCTACGGCTTTCCGTCCTGGCTGGTTGCTTTTTGGGCCCTGGCGGTCTGGTCGGCGTTCGCAGGCTCGCTAGCCTTATTGTTTCGAAGCCGTTTTGCCGCGCCCCTGTTCCTTCTGTCCTTGATCTCGATGCTCGTGACGTCCGTTTACAACTTCGGCTTTAGCCGCGGCGCTGAGGTGATGGGCCAGGGTGGGGTGATCTTCTCGATCGTGATTGCCGTGATCTCCGTGGCGCTAGTGATCTATAGTCGCGCCATGGTTGCTCGCCACGTCCTGACATGACGTGGTTGGTTAATTCAGGCCGTCCCGTCGACAGGACCGTCGAGGCCGAGGACCATTGAGCGGTCGTTTTTCAAGGCGAGTTGCTCGCCAATGAGGGGCCTTTGGCTGTTTGGTCTAGTGCTTGTCTGCGGGTCCAGTCTGGCACTGGATCTGGAGTATTTTGACCGGGAGTTTTCCCGCTTGCTCGAGAGCGACCGCGTTCCCGGTGGCGCTTATGCAGTAGTCGAAGGCGACCGGGTCCTCTCTATGACCGGCCACGGTGTGCGCTCGATGGCAGCTCCGGAGCCGGTCACGGCAGAAACGGTGTTCCGGGTCGCCTCTGTATCAAAACCTTTTGCAGCCCAGCTGACCGCCGTCCTCGTCGGCGAAGGGATACTGAGCTGGAGCGATCCCGTTCGGCAGAGCCTGCCGCAGTTTGAGCTGGCAGATTCGAACTACGCCAACGAGCTGCAGATTCAGCACCTGATCGGTCAATCGGTGGGCGTGGTGCCCAACGCCTACGACAATCTTCTCGACGCCAGTCAGTCGCTGAATCAGATACTCCCGCAGTTCGCTCAACTGCAGCCGCTCTGCCGGCCGGGCGAATGCTATACCTATCAGAACGTGCTGTTCGCGCTGATCGAACCGATTATCGAAAGCGCGACCAGCCAGCGTTATGAGGACCTGCTTGGCGAGCGGGTTTTTCGACCTTTGAACATGCACAGCAGCTCGGTCGGTTTGGAGGCATTCCGCCATGCGGACAACCGGGCAGTTGCGCACGTCCGCGCTTCGCGCCGTCTTCCCTGGATGCCGGCTATCAGCAATGCGAACTACTATCGCGTGGCCCCGGCGGCCGGTGTCAATTCCAGCGCGAATGACTTGGCCGAGTGGCTGATCGCGCAAATGGGGCATCGCCCCTCGGTGATCGCGGGCTCGCAGCTCACCGAGCTCACCGAGTCGAGGGTCCGAACAACGCGCGAGCTCAGGCGACGAGAATGGCGCGCGCTGTTGACCGACGCCCACTATGGATTGGGCTGGCGAGTTTACCGGCTGGGTGAGGAAACGATCTATCTGCACAGCGGATGGGTTCGAGGCTTTGTCGCCGAAGTCGCCTATTCACGCCAGCGCCAGATTGGATTGGTTGTCCTGCTGAACGCAGAAACCCGTGCACTGAATGAAATCACGACGACGTTCTGGCGGGAAGTCTTCAAATCACCAGCGCAGGCGCCTGCATCAAGCGGCACTGCCGATCAATCCGTCGTCGTGCCGTAGTCGTCCCACTGCTTATTGGGCGAGAATTTTTCGACCAGCGCATCGGCTGACATCGCCCGACCGAACAGAAAGCCCTGGACGAAATCGCAGCTGTGTTCCTTGAGCAGCTGCAGTTGCTCTTCTGTTTCTACGCCCTCGGCGATCACCTGCATGCCGATGGAGTGCGCCATGGCAATGATCGCCGAGGTCAAGGTCAGGTCGTCGGGTGTAGCGGTCATGTCCGCAATAAAGCTGCGGTCGATCTTGACCCCATCGACGTGGACCTGGCGAAGATGGCTCAATCCGGAGAATCCAGTGCCGAAATCATCAAGCCAGATCCCGATGCCCTGGCTTCGCAGATTCTCGATCGTTTGTGACGCCAGGAACTGATCCTGCAGCAGGCTGCTTTCGGTTAGCTCGATACTCAGCAGCGTGCCGTCGAAGCCGCGCGTCCTGACGACCGTCAGAATCTGCTCATCGAGGCCCGGTTTGAGCAGCTGGTGTCCGGAGACATTGACGGCGACTCCTACGCCTGGCAGCGCATGCTGCCACCGCGCAGCGTCCCGACAGGCGATGTCGAGGGCCTGCGCACCTAGATTTTCGATCAGGTTGCTGGCTTCAGCGACGGCCACGAACTGTTCGGGCGGAACGTCGCCGAGCCTGGGGTGTTGCCAGCGCAGCAGGGCTTCGGCTGAGATCAGGCGGCCCGTTCGAGGCTCGACGATGGGTTGGTAGGCGATCTGAATCTGGAGATCTTCGATCGCCTGACGAAGATCCTGCTCCAGGAGCAGCGTGCGATCGGCGGCGTGGGTCAATTTCTTACTGTAAAAGGCGTAGCCGTTCTTTCCGCTGAGTTTGGCCTGATACATCGCCAGGTCGCCGCACTTCAGGAGCAGCTTCGACGTCTGTGCATCGTCCGGATAGCAGGTGATGCCGATGCTTGCACTGAGGGTCAGGTTCTGCTCCCCGGCAGCGAAGGTCTGACCGACAGACTTCAGGATCTGCTCTGCAAGGCGGTGGCACCGCTTGAGGACATCGCCACCCGAGATCAGCGCCACGAACTCATCGCCTCCCAGTCTGGCGACCAGCGTGCGGTCCCTGTCCTGGCCATCGTCGTTGCACTCTGCGCTGGCCTGCAGGCGCTTCGCGATCTCGATCAGGACATCATCGCCCGCGTCATGCCCGAGCGTGTCGTTGATCCGCTTGAAATTGTCGATGTCGATGAACATCAGGCCTAACGGGCGAGCTGTCTCGGCATAGTCCATCAGCGTTTCGTCGAGCAGCTCGCGGAACATCAGTCGATTCGGAAGCCCTGTCAGGGCATCCTGAAAGGCCAGTTTCCGTATCGATTGGTCTTGATTCTGAATCGTCCGAGCCATCTGGTCGAAAGAGCGCATCAGCGCTCCGAGCTCGTCGCCGCGTTGATTGTCCAGCTGGATCTGTTCGAAGTGGCCGGATTCGACATCCTGCACTGCGCCCGCCAGAGCCCGGATTGGCCGAACCAGCCCCCGACCGACCAGCCAGGCAAGAACAGCCGAGATCAACAGCAGAGCAATAAAGCCTAGCAGTAGCATGCGCAACTGATACTCGAAGGAATTCTGAACACGAAGCCGCATGGCGTCCTGCTGTGCGGCAATCACCGCCTCAGAGGGCGCTCGCGACAAGCCGATTCGAACGCCGCCAATCGGATCGTTCCCTAGCAATATGGGCCGGCTGATATCCATCAGAGAATCGCTCCACTGGACCAACATTCCGGTGGAGTTGAGGATTGCTCCGGCCAGCTCATCGTCCATGGTCTGACCAAATCGCTCCAGCGACTGGCTGCCGTCATGCACGATGCGACCCCGGTCGTCGAAAATCAGCACGTATTCGACATCCTCTTCATCGAGTGCTGAGCGGGCGGTCTGGCGCAGGCCCTGAAAATCGAAATAGTAGAGCTGATTGGGCAGGGACTTGAGAAGAAAGTCGCTGATCAACTTGCCGCGCTCTTCGAGTTCAACCTGGGCCTGGTCGCGCATCGACTGGGCCGTGCTTTCCGCTAGGCTCAGCTGGCTGCGGCTGCCCCCGTACCAGAGGCCTGCGAGAATAATCACGAGAAGCAGGGTCGTCGCTAACAGCACCACGAACAACTTGCGTTGCAGTCCCCAGGATGTCATTCGAGTTGAGCCCGGACGCGTCGGAAGGGTTGGCGCAGGGTCTCGATCTGCTCCAACAGGGCTTCGCTCGGCGGCGCAAAGCGCTGGGTCCTGAAGTAGTTACTCAATGCGTCACGGGCAGCCGGATCGCGATCGGCATTTAGAAGAATTTCTTTTAGGCGAGCGCGAACCGCGGGGCTCAAATTTCTCTGGACCAGTTCCAGGCCGCGCGGGATCGGCGGACTCGTCGCCACGATTCGCAGGTCGCGAGCGGTGTCCTCCGTGGGCACGACATATTCTTCCCAGTCCTGATCGCTGATGGCCGCGGCGTCGACAACGCCTTTTTGGACCCAGGTCACGGAATTCAGCGCATGACCGGTGAACGCATAGTTCAAGAAATCCGGGTCGGGACGATCCATCGGCGTTAGCAAGATGGCAAGATCAAGTCCCGCGTCCAGGAGCAGGCCAGCGGGCACACGATAGCCACTCGTCGACCTTGGGTGCTGAAATCCAATAGATCGGCCACGAAGATCGCCAAGGTCCTCAATGGTGCTGTCAACCCGGGCGATAATCAGGGCGCGATATTCGGCGCGCCCGCCGCGCCAGGTATGCAGAAAAAGATCAGCTCGCCCGCGCTCCATCATGTTGATCGCGCCACTCGCCGTCTCGGTGACCCAGTCGACACGGCCCTGTCTTAGATAGCTGTTCATTGCTTGACCGTCCCGGGCCATCAAAATGCGCCCTTCGCGGATACCGACGTCGCCCATGCGCTCGACGACGTAATCTAAAAGCGGCTTGAGGCGTTCGTAATGTGCCGCCGGATCATCGCTGACCCGGCCCAGAACCAGGACTGAGTCCGTCTCCCGGCTGGCTGCTGACGGAACGGCAAAAACAAGCACCAACGGGAAAAGAAGACGCTGCAGCCAGTGCTGAGGAATGTTGGTGATCAAATTGAAAGTCGACAGCGACTGGGACCGGCGATATGTTACCCGCTCGCTCTGCGTTCTGCAGAACGGCAGTGCGCTGGCGGTCTGACGACATGATCCACGCTACTCTTGGACGACATTTTTTGTTTGCGGGTCGAAAACAGGCAGAACGTCAACAATGATTCGGAATGTTGCCAGCACGCTGTTCTATGCGCGCTTCCTCAACGCCTTTTCGACCCTCGGGTTTCGTCGTCGCGTCGGGCGGCTACAGTCCGACGAGTTCGATTTCAGCGGCCAGCGCTGGCTTGTGACAGGGGCCAGCGGCGGCATCGGCCGGGCGGTCGCCCTGAAGGCCGTGCTTTCCGGGGCAAAGGTGCTGGCGGTGGCTCGCAGCGAGCAGAAGCTCGATCAATTGAAGTCGGAGGCTGTCGGTCCCGGCAGCCTGGAAACGCTGACTTGTGATCTGTCGATAATGCATGACACTCAGGCACTGGCCCTCCATCCGCTGCTGCGAGAGGGGCCGATTGATGCGCTTGTCAACAATGTCGGCGTCTTGTTAAACGACTACCAGGTCAGTGGCGAGGGGCTTGAGACGTCGCTGGCCACCAACCTACTGGGTCATTTCGTGTTGACCGAGGCTTTAATTGATTCTGACCTCCTGGCCCCCCACGCAGCGGTTGTCGAGGTCTCATCGGGCGGAATGTATGGGGCTGCGCTTAAGCTGAAACCCATGTTCGATGGATCGGAAAGCGGCTGGGACGGCATGAATGCTTATGCCCTACACAAGCGCGCCCAGGTGGAACTGGTGCGAGCCTGGAATCAGCGCTGGGCAGATCGGAGGCAGGCCTACGTTATGCACCCGGGTTGGGTCGATACCGAGGGCGTGAGGACCGCTTTGCCAGGGTTCCGCGCCACCCTAAAGCGCGTCTTGAGAAGCGCTGATCAGGGCGCTGACACGATCCTCTGGCTGGTCGATCAACGACCTGTACAGCACAACGCCGGCGGAATTTGGCTAGATCGACAGCTCGACTCCGAGCACGCCTTCGGCTTCACGCGCAAGTGCCGACAGACGGCTGACGACCTCTACCAGCGCCTCGGCGAAGCGGCCGACTCCATTGATTTAAAAGGGCGCTGATAAAGCGCTGAGAAAAACGCCGCCCGATCGGGCGGCGCTGTCTTGATCGAGCGAGCGATTGGTATCAGAAGCGGAGTCGGCTGCGGGTCCGCTCGCGGCGAGTGTCCTCGCGTTCTTCATATTTCGCCCGGCACTGGCGACTCTGAATCACCATTTCACATTCGAGGTAGTCAGTGATTTCCATCAGGGCAGCCCGGATCGCTTCCCCGGTCGGCGTGTCCTCGTAATTGGACAGGTTGCCGCCAAACCCGCTACGAAAGGCGCTCAGGTTGATGCCGCCGCCGCCAGCGCGACCTTCGATCGTACGCGCGTAAGCGATTTCGCCGGTCGATGCATCGACCACGCGCAGATCGACGGCTAGATAGGCCTCAGTTTTCCGTCCTCCGATTCCGATGCCCCGGAAGCTGATGCCGCCGCCGGTCGAGCGCGTTTCTTCGTCGTAGGCCGTCACGGTGCCCAGCACGATGTACTCGGCCCCGGTCAGCTGGCCCATGCGAGCCGCGGTGTCAGGGCGAACCCGACCCGAGGCACCCAGATCCTGTTCGTTGAGTACGGATTCCAGATTGGAACGCTCAACCACGCGAAATGCGCCGATCGACGCCAGCTCATTGGCGAGCATGCCGGACAGGTCCCAGCCGACACCGCCGCCCCACCAAGCGGCACCGGACTCGTTCTTGAATTCAGCCACGCCGAGTACGGGCTCATTGGCTAGCGCTTGTGTAGCAGTCAGCATTGCGGCCGCGGTCATCAGAATGCGGCACGTCGTTTTCATGGATTGTTGCATCATGTTCTCCTTTAGGCTTCCCTTGTTAAAGCGGAAAATTGACCCGGAAAGTGTAGTTCGTCCGGCACCCGAATTCACGCTGGTCCAAATCGGACCCATTACCTATGAGAACGCAAAACCTCAATTAAACGTGTCATATTTGTTCGCTGACTTGCAATCCTTCTACCGCTGAAGGTACTCTGACGCGCTTCTAAATTCCCGGCTTTACGCTGAAATTTCTGATCGAATGACTTCCAAACTTTCCGCCCTGAATGAATGGGTGGATCAGGTTGCTTCGCTGACGCGCCCTGATCGAATCCATTGGTGTGATGGCTCTGATAGCGAGAATGCTCGCCTGCTCGACATGATGCTGGAAACCGGCGACCTCGAGCGCCTCAACCCGAATACTCACCCCGACTGCTTCATTCACCGCTCGGATCCTGACGACGTGGCGCGGGTCGAGCATTTGACCTACGTTTGCACCACGAGCGAAGCGGACTCCGGTCCGAACAACAATTGGATGGCGCCGGCCGAGGCGCATGCCTTGATGAACGGGCTGTTTGCCGGCTGCATGAGCGGGCGGACCCTGTACGTGGTGCCTTATTGCATGGGGCCGATTGAGTCTCCTCTGTCGCGCTGCGGCGTCGAGATTACCGATAGCCCCTACGTTGTCGTCAATATGCGCCTGATGACTCGGATGGGTGCCGCAGCCCAGGCGCGAATCGAGCAGGACGGTTATTTCGTCAAGGGCGTTCACTCAACCGGCGGGCTCGACCCGGAACGCCGCTACATCATGCACTTTCCCGAAGAGCTGAGTATCCAGAGTTTCGGCTCCGGCTACGGCGGCAACGCGCTCCTCGGTAAGAAGTGCCATGCCCTTCGCATCGCCAGCTATCAGGCAAGAAACGAAGGCTGGCTGGCTGAACACATGCTGATTGTCGGTATCGAAAATCCCCAGGGCGAAACTCGCTACATAGCGGCGGCCTTTCCATCCGCCTGTGGCAAGACCAACCTGGCCATGCTGATTCCACCGCAGGCTTACCGGGAAGCAGGCTGGAAAATCTGGACGGTTGGCGATGACATCTGCTGGCTGCACCCCGGCGAGGACGGACGGCTCTACGCCATCAACCCGGAGGCAGGCTTCTTCGGTGTCGCGCCGGGCACGAGCAGCAAGACCAACCCCAACGCCTTGGCCATGCTGGACCGCGAGGCGATCTTCACTAATGTGGCTACGACCAGTGACCATCAGCCCTGGTGGGAAGGCCTAGATGATCGCGTCCCTGCGATTGACTGGCGGGGGCGGTCATTTGACCCTAAAAACGGTCCGGCGGCACACCCCAATTCTCGGTTTACCGTGTCGATTAAACGCTGCCCGACCTACTCCGATCAGGCTGAAAGCCCCCAGGGTGTTCCGATCGATGCGATCGTATTCGGCGGACGTAGGGCCGAGCTGGCACCGTTAGTCATGGAGGCGCTGGACTGGCAGCACGGGGTTCTGATCGGCGGCGCGATGGCGTCGGAAACAACGGCTGCCGCCTCAGGGCAGGTCGGCGTGGTTCGTCGCGACCCGATGGCAATGAAGCCGTTCTGCGGCTATCACTTTGGCGACTACTGGGCGCATTGGTTGGAGCTGGGCCGCGGTTTGAGCCAGCCGCCCAAGGTTTTTCAGGTCAATTGGTTCCGACGCGATGCGGAAGGGCGATTCATCTGGCCTGGGTTCGGCGAAAACCTGCGAGTGCTGGAATGGATTCTTGCTCGGGCCGCTGACAAGGTCGATGCCGTCGATACACCTGTCGGCCTGGTTCCGGCTGTGGATTCGATCAACGTCGATGGTCTGGACGAGCGGCCGGACCTCGATACCCTGCTCTCGATCGATCCACAGCAGTGGCGCGAGGAGATGGTCTCAATCAAAGCCTTTCTCGACACTTACGGATCCCGAGTCCCGAAAGCACTTTACGAAGAATTAGCCCGAGTTCGTGCTGCACTCGGCGGCTGAGAAAGCAGCGGCTCTGCTGGTTTCGGCAGGGCGTCGTAAGCGCGCGCCGAGAGAATTTCTCGATGCACGGATTTTTTCGCAACCAGAGTACAAAAATCAGTAACTTAGGGAAGAAACCCAGGTTGAGGATAGGTTTACAAGACTTTAACAAAAGCCTTTTCATCCCCGGCCGATAGTGCTAGTATCCGTTGAGAGTCAAAGGCTATCTGTCAAAATTTTGCCCGCGTGCAGATGAATTGACGGAGGTACTTTGCTCCGACAGCTTGCTGTCGATACATGTATCGAAAGCTTTGAAAATGAAGACAATGGAGAGTCTTAACAATGAAAGACAACCGTAACCCACTAACCACAGCGATTCGTTATGCGCTGGGTGCTTGCATGGTGGCAGGGCTAGCTGCTACCGGAGCGCCAGTATTAGCGCAAGACAACGACGAGGGTGAAGACGCAGCGGATCTGGATAGAATTCAGGTGACCGGCTCTCGCCTCCAAACCAACCCCAACCTGGCCGCGGCGAACCCGGTCCTGAGCGTGACTGGAGAAGAAGTTGACGTACGCGGTAACGTGCGTATCGAAGACTTTGTGAACCAGCTGCCCCAGGTGTTTGCAGGCCAGGCAAGTGAAGTTTCCAACGGCGCCTCAGGCACGGCTACCTTGAACCTCCGTGGTTTGGGTTCGGCCAGAACACTCGTGCTGATTAATGGTCGCCGTCTGCCTTACGGTTCATCGACCATTACGTCTGCTAACCTCGACTTAATTCCGACCCAGCTCATTGAGCGCGTGGATATTCTGACTGGAGGCGCTTCGGCGGTTTATGGTTCTGATGCCGTTGGCGGTGTCGCCAACTTCATCATGCGAGACAACTACGAAGGCTTTGAAGTCGGCTACAGCATGAATATTTCCCAGGCTGAAAACGGCGTGGGTTTCTGGGATAACGTAACTCGGGCGGCCGACCAACCCGTTCCTGGCAGCGTGTGGGATGGTGAAGAATTCATAATTCACGCAACCATGGGTGCGAACACGGCGGATGGTCGCGGTAATGTCATGGTCCACGCGTCGTATGAAGAACGTGAGGAAATTCTACAGGCTGACCGCTCCATTTCAGCATGTGCGCTCGGCCAATCAACCGGCTCTTCTTCATTTGGAGGGTTCGGATGTGTCGGTTCGGCTAACTTCCGCTTGTTCGGTGGTCCTGGTGGATTCGCATTCCAGGAAGAAGACGGCAATATCGTCCCGTTTGCGGGAGGGCCAGCTCAGACCTTCAACTTTGGGTCTAGCAACTTCTTCCAGCGTCCATCCGAGCGCTTCTCGATCTTTGGTCGGGCGAAATATGACGTAACTGACAACGTTGAGGCTTTCCTTGACGCATCGTTCTATAACAACTTCAGCGATGCGCAAATTGCACCGTCTGCGTCGTTCGGTATTGGTGCCTACAACATCAACTGCGGCAACCCGCTTATTCAGGGTGGTCAGGGAATTCCCCTAACAGAAATTTTCGGCTGCTCGCCTGAGCAAATCGCCAACGATGCAATCGTCGGCGGTATCACTGCCTCGCACAGAAACGTGGAAGGTGGAGAGCGAAATTCCAGGCTGGAAAACTCAGCATGGCGCTTCGTTGGTGGTCTTCGCGGTACGGTGGCTGAACATTGGGATTGGGAAGTGTTCGGTCAGATCGCTGAAACGCGCGATGAAGGCATTTCGACGGAGGATTTCGTTGTTGCCAATCTGCAGCAGTCTCTTCTCGTCACGACCGACGCAAACGGCAATCCAGTTTGCATTGATCCGTCAGGCGGGTGTGTGCCTTACAACATCTTCCAGCGCGGCGCAGGCGGCGAATCGCTTGTGACGCAGGAAGCGCTGGGTTTTGTCCAGGGCGTTGGTATTACGCTCGGTTCGACCAAGCAGACCGTCATGGGCGCCGACATCCAGGCCGATCTGGGTAACTACGGCATAAGTTCTCCATTTTCGGATTTGGGCGTCGGGCTGTTGCTCGGCTTTGAATATCGGAAAGACGAGCTGGAGTCGACTCCAGATGAAATCAGCCAGGTTCCCGGTGGAGGCTTCACCGGAGTTGGTGGGGCAACCCTCCCGGTCTCTGGTACTGTTGACGTCACAGAGTTCTTTGCTGAGACCCAGGTGCCGATCATTAGCGATGCACCATTCGCTCGCGAGCTGACACTGACTGCCCAGTACCGGTATTCGGACTATTCAACGTCTGGAAACGACACGTCAGGTGGATTTACAACCGATGCCTACGGTGCTGCCCTCACATGGGCGCCGATTGAAGATGTTCGACTGCGTGCCCAGTACCAGCGCGCCGTACGCGCACCTAGCGTCATTGCTCTGTTCACAGGTCAGAACACCAACCTGCCGAACCTGAGCCCAGCAGGCGTGAATGCGAACGGGGAGCAGCTGTTTGATCCCTGTGCTTCTGATGCGCCGATCGCTTCCCTGGAAGCGTGCCAGCGCACCGGCGTTACCGCAGCGCAGTATGGAACCATCCTGGACGTAATCTCTGGTCAGACTCAGTCTTTGACTGGCGGTAACCCAGAGCTTCAGCCAGAAGTGGCAGACACCTATACCTACGGCATAGTCTTCCAGCCGGAAGCAGTTCCAGGCCTGTCGATCTCTGTTGACTACTTCGACATCACCGTCGAGGACGCGATCGCTGCGGGTATCCCTGCTCAGACAACTCTTAACAACTGTCTGGCAACCGGGGATCCGACGTTCTGTAGTCTAATCAACCGAGCAGACTCTGGCACCCTGGCAGCCGGCGGATTTGGCGTAGGTTTCCAGCAAACCAACATCAACATCGCCGAGCTGAGTACTGCTGGTGTGGATGCTCAGGTGCAATACAACCTCGACGTGGGCGACATGGGTGCTGTTAACCTGAACTTCGCCGCGACTTGGTTGGATTCGCTTGACACTGTTCCATTCCCTGGCGCCGATGCGATCGAATGTGCCGGCAAATTCGGTGGACAGTGCGGTTCTCCGTCGTCTGAATACCGTCACCGCTTGCTTGCAACGTGGTCGACGCCTTGGAACGTGGACATCAGTGGAACCATGCGTCACTTCTCTGGTACGGACAACGACGACTCTGGCGATACGCTGGAATCCTCGTTTGGAACAGTCAACTACTTTGACTTTTCAGCTGCCTACCAGCTTACTGAGACCTTTGGCGTCCGAGGCGGTGTGTTGAACGCCTTCGACAGAACGCCTCCGGTATTCTCAGGCGCTGGTCCAGCTTTGGGTAACGGAAACACGTACCCAACTGTGTTCGACACCAGCCGGGTTTGGTTCGCGAGCATCACTGCGAATCTGTAATCCGAACCGGTCAGTTCGTTTGACTGGAAAAAGGCCGGCGGGACTTCCCGCCGGCCTTTTTTTGTCTTTGCTTTCTTTGCGGCAGATCTTGGATCTTTCGATGCCTTGGACTCGACTGCTTGCTGCAACCGAGAGTTTTACAGAAAGATTTAAGTCCCCATGCGGCATTTGATAGTTTAGGGGTTTCCTCGAAAAAGAATAATTATCCCGTCGATTGCTGCTCTGTATTCCCGCCCTTGGCAGCGTTGAAAAATCGCCTCCCCTCCCACCATCTTCAGGCGCTGCAGATCTTGATTGAACCCAAGTCCAAAGTAAAAATCGCTTGTAATGGATAGTCACTGACCGCTAGTATTAGAGGGCTTGGCTGCTAAATCAGTCTGGCATGGCGATTGATTGGCAAAAAATAGTGACAAGTGTGATGCGTACAGCATCAGCTCTGGGATCGGCGGGGCCATGGGTGAATTAATCAACAGCAACGACAGGATGGCTTATCAACCATTGGCGCTTTGCCAATGTGGGCCAAGCGTACGATTTTCAGCCATTCGGCAGCTTCTGGAACATGTTCTGCAGGGGGCAACCGCTGGTGAGCCACCTCCCTGCCAAGATGCTTGATGACCCTTCGCACTGCAACATTGCTTGCCCTGGTGGCCTCAGTGGTTGCGCTTCTGGCCACACTAGTGGTCGGTTACCGCTCCTGGGTCCAGATCGAGAGCAGCACGGCCCGCGCCGAACAGGTCGATCAGGCCCACAACTCATACTATCGCCTTAGGCTTCAGCTTGAAAATGCGGTCCTCGTCGCCCGCACCCCAAGCGCGGTTCGTTCTGTCCGCCTTCAGATCGAAGAACTCATGCAACAGGGCCGAACGTTGGACTATTTCGACGGCCAGGTGCCCAGATTGATGCTGGAGCTCACTGAAGTCGTTCAAGATATAGAAGGCAAGCTTAGCGTTTCAGATTCGGCATCGACGCAAGGGCCCTCAAGTCGCCTGATCGACGAGGAACAAATACGCAGCGTCGATGACCGACTGCGGCGAGCGTTGCTCGAGAGCGAACGAAGATCAGAAGAGCGAATTCGAACTCAATTCAGGTCGTCGCTTATTCGCTTGATCTTGACGGTTACGGCCCTGGGCCTGCTTTCGTTTATCGTTGGCCTCTCCATTTTCCGACGCACTCAGGCACCGCTAAATGCCCTCATGAAGGGCATTGATGACCTTGGCCAAAGCGCTCCGCAGGCCCCTCCTGTGTTCAACATAAAAGGGAATGACGAATTTGCCAGGCTGGCCCGGGCCCTAAACTCTATGACGCAGAGGCTCCACGAGCAGAATTCGGATCTGATCAAAGCAAATGACCGCTTCAATCAGCTGGCTGGGACCGTCGATGATCTTTTCTGGATCTTTGATGCCGGGGAAAATAGCGTTGTTTACCTGAGTCCGGCTTTCGAGCGTCTTTATGGTTTCGAGCCTTCGGCCGAAAAATTGAATCCGGAGCAGTGGGAATCCTACATACCGAAAGCCGACCTGAAGGCATATCGCCGCTATATCGAGGGCTGGGAGAACGGTCAAAGCGAAGGGATCTACCGATTCAGGCGACCGGACGGGCAGGTCATTTACATACATGATAAAGCCTATGCCGTTGGCGGTTCCGCCGCACGCACCGGGCACTTCGTTGGGGTTTCCCGTGATATCACCAGCGAAGTCAAGGCTAAACAAGGACTCGAGCAACGAGCAAGAGAGCAGGCAGTGCTCTACGACGTCGTTCGGGTAATGGCGGCTTCGCGTGATAGCACGGCCGTTATTTGTCAGACACTTGTCGATCGACTGCCCGATCTGATTGCAGATTCCCAAGGAGGTGCAGCAAGGATCTCCTTAGGGCGGGATCGATATCTATCAACGGGCTGGAACGATATCGGCGCGGCGGTGCGTTTTCCCATCGTCGTGCAGGGTGCCCAAGAGGGCGCTCTTGATTTCGGATGGCAGGTAGGCGACCACCAGCACGATGAAAGCCACGAGGGCTTGCGGCAAAGTGAATACCAGTCACTGGAAATGGCAGCTGCGCACCTGACGTCCCTGATTCACAACCGGCGAATCGAATCACGGCTCTGGCAGGACGAAAAGCTAAAGTCCGTTGGAGAGCTCACTGGTGGAGTGGCGCATGATTTCAATAATCTCCTGACCGTGATTCAGGGCAACGTTGAGATGGTGCAGGAGGATCTGGCTCAGGATCACCCCAATCAAGCACTGCTTGAAATGGTCTCCCAGGCTTCATCGCACGCAGCCGACCTGACCGCCCGCCTTCTCGCCTTTGCTCGTCAGCAGCCGCTAGACCCGGTGGCAGTTGATATCAACGAGTTGATCGAAGAGCTCAACCCGATCATGCGCCGTTCGCTCGGTGAGGTGATTCAGATTCATTTCGATCGAGGTGATTCTGTCTGGGCGAGTCGCGTTGATCGATCACAGCTCAGTGCCGCCCTCCTTAACCTGGCTATCAACGCCCGCGATGCGATGCCTTCTGGGGGGTCATTATTCATCGAAACCGCCAATCAGATCGTGACTGCGGATGAATCCGACGAATTTCTGGGTCTGGCGCCGGGCAGTTACGTTGTAATCAGCGTGAGCGATGACGGCTGCGGAATCCCAAACGATATTGTGACGCGCGTTTTCGAACCGTTCTTCACCACTAAGCCCAAGGCCGCAGGAACCGGATTGGGCCTTTCAATGGTCTACGGCTTCACCAAACAGTCTGGCGGAAACGTAACCGTTTACTCAGAGCCTGGCCAGGGGACGACGATAAAACTGTACCTGCCGAAATCTGATCAGACGCCGAATGAAAATCAGGAGTTAGCACCATTGGCCTTTAATGGCGTTGGCTTGCGTGCTCTTCTCGCCGAAGACGATGAGCTAGTTCGCTCCTATTCTCAACGGTTGCTAATCAGCATGGGATTCGATGTTGTGTCCTGCGTTGATGCTGACGAGGCTTTGAGTTGTATGAAGCGCGAAAGCCGGTTTGATCTGCTGCTCACGGACGTCATCATGCCCGGATCTATGGATGGAATTGCACTGGGCAAGGCCGCAATCGAGATCGATCCAACGATGGCAATTCTGCTGATGTCAGGATATACCCGTGATCGCTTTACCCGAAAAAACAATATGGCTCAGGATGTCGTTCTTCTCAATAAACCATTCAGGCGATCAGATCTGGAGAAAGCGCTACAGCGAGTATTTTCCAAAAAAACCGGGGGGGCAGTAGCAGGTCCTCGTTCAATAGAAAAAGTTACCGACGAGCAAACCTCCGACGGTGAATAAGCCAAGCGCTCTGATTATTGACGACGAAGAGCTGGTCGGACTTACCATTAAGAGGATGTTGCTGCGTTCGGATATCGACGCGCACTGGACCCCGAATGCCGACGACTTTGTCGAGCACCTGTCTGAAAAGACACCAACGATTGCATTCGTTGATCTAAGTATGCCGAACGTTGACGGCGTATCGTTGATTACTCGAATTAGCCAGGTCAGTCCCGATGTGCCGATTGCTCTTATCAGCGGAAAGGGAATGCGCCTGCTAAACGCGGCGAAACGTTCCGCGGAAGAGCATGGGTTGCTGGTCAAGGCCGTCCTTGAAAAGCCCTTCCACGCGAAGGAAGTGGTAGCAACGGTCATCAATTGCTTTGACCATGACAGCGTTCAGAAAGAGCTCATGGAGCGGCGACGGTCTAAGGATAAGGGACCTCAATGGCTGCTTTCGGCAGAGCAGGTTGGTCAGGCAATCAAAAACCGAGATATTATTCCTTACTTTCAGCCAAAGATCGACTGCAGAAACGAACGTTTAACCGGCGTGGAAGTGCTCGCGCGCTGGAAGACCCAAAGCGATCGCATCATACCGCCCTTCGAATTCATACCAGTCGTCGAAGATGCCGGACTTGTAACCGAGATGACCCTGTCGTTGGCGAGTCAGACATTTGAATGGCTAGTGCAGCTGGGACAAGAAGACCTTTCGGTCGCACTAAACATGTCGGCGAAGTCGCTCACAGACGAACGCTTCCTTAAAGCGATGGTGAACCTTGCTGACGAAGCTGGCATAGCGAAAGATCGAATTACCCTGGAACTAACCGAGACCAGTGCCCAGAATATGTCGACGAGCACGCTGGATTTGCTTACGCGCTTTAGTTTGCACGGCTTCAAACTTTCAATGGACGATTTCGGAACCGGCTACTCGTCGGTTGCAGCGCTGACGCGAATGCCGTTTGATGAGCTGAAGATTGATCGTCAATTCGTCGACGACATGCTGAAAAATGAGTCATCGCGCGCAGTCGTCGAATTAGTGAAGGAGCTGGGCCATCGACTTGAAATGCAGGTCGTTGCAGAAGGGGTAGAAACCAGAGAGGTCCTTCTTGCGCTGCGCGACCTGGAATGCGACGTGGTGCAGGGTTTCCTCTTTGGGCCTCCGGTTTCAGGAGCCGAGTTTGTTGAAAAATGGACGGACGGGTCACTCTTGGCTGGTCGCGAGTAATCAGCCTGGGTAAATCCTTCCGATAAACGCAGCGCGCTCTACGATCTATCCTGGATCAGGCTTCCCACTACCAAGGAAAGAGAGAATGTCACTGTCGGTGACATCATCCGCCCAGCTCGTTCAGCGAGGAGGGCGGAGCGCTTTCGGTTCTTTGAGAATTTTTGGGTTTTAAGTCGAAATTAGTGAACTAATCGCTGACATACTGAGTTTGGCACATATCTTGCTTACTTCCTAGCAACAACGATTTTTCAGAGCCAAGTGCTCGAAATAAATATCAAAGGAGGAAGTGACCATGCCGACCAATAAACAGAATATCAGCTCGGTACTATTCGTTGACGATTCCAAGCTGATGCGCTGTGCAGCTGAGCGCGCCCTATCCAAGAAGTTCAACGTTTTGCTGGCCAACCACGGACGCGAGGCCCTGCGCCTGTTAGACGAGCACAGCGACATCCAGGCGGTGATCACCGATCTTTCGATGCCTGAAATGGATGGTTACGAGTTGATCGAACATATCAAGGGCTCTGACGATTCACGGGTGCGTGACCTGCCGGTGCTGGTTGTGACTGGGTCGGCAACAGACGATGTGCCGAAGAAAGTCATGGGCGCCGGAGTATCGGGGATCATGACCAAGCCCTTTACGCCAGAGGCCCTTGTTCTTCGTGTGGAACAGATACTCGATCCGGACGGCGCTGAAGAGCAGACAGAGGCGCCTGTACGTCTGACCGAAGAGGTCGATGCGCAGCCCATCTGCATCGAGGAAACCGCGGAGCGCTTTCATCGTCGCCTCCGTCAGACGCTTGCGCTGCATTTGCGCCATGACCTGCCGCTGTCAGTCATGCAGCTCAAGGTGGTCAACCTTGGTGACATCGAGTCGGCCCACAGCGAACGAGTTGCCGAATCGGTAATGCGGTTTGCCCAAGGAATTGTTGGAAAAACACTGCGCGAAGAGGACTCCGTCGGCAGAACAGCGCGAGACAGCTTCACGATGGCGTTGCCCATGACCAACGACAGCGGTGCCAAAGCGCTCGCCGGACGTCTGCAGGAGGCCTTCTGCAAGAAAAAACTGGCTGTTCGAGGGCAGGACGCGAGCCTGCAGGTCGAACTGTCAGTCTGCGACCCAGGTCTGTCGCAGGATGAAATCCAATGCCTTGCCGCGGGCACGGATCGGTCCAGAACCATGACAAATTTAATCGAGTTCCGGATGCCGTCCGCCTCGGATCGCCAAAACGCCCATCCTGTTACCAGCGCTGCGAGAACCGAGGAAGCGAAAACTGCCGCCGCTGTCTAATTGCGGGATGAACCGCGTTGAGGAATGCGCCGACGGTCTGCACCATTAGAGGGACTCGTAGGCCCTGCGCAGCCGCAGGATGGACCGGTGCTTTTCGTTAACCGAAGCCTGCCGATAGGACAGCCTGCCGGCAGGATTGCACTTTCTCTGGCTGGGGTCAGCAAGTTTTCGCCTGACCGGCAGAGACTTCACAGCCCATTGCAGAGGCGGGTGGCCAAGCACAGCCTGATCCAGCCCACCGAACGAACCGTCACCGGTGATTTGGCCACTTCAGCGCATTCGACCCCGATGAGAAAGGCGCAAAGCTGCGGCGCATCCCGAATCCGAGCAAATTCCTTCTAACCGATTTCGATCGGTGAACACCCACCTCTGACAGCCTGGGATGATCGCTACATCTAGGGGATCTCTGAAAAACTCTGCGCGGGCGCGACGGCGTCTTTGCAGGATCACTCGCCGTGGCTTCGGCTATTGTCACTCACCTCGTACCCCACGATCCGCAGCTTTTCCGACTGAAACGCGATCCGCGCAGAGTTATACAGTTGTTCCCTAGTAGGAATGCCAGCGGTGAGCGCCCCCTAATCCAGACTCAGAGGGCTTTCCGTGGAAAAACCCATTGAAATTAGGAAAATGGTGGGCCCTGTAGGACTTGAACCTACGACCTACCGATTATGAGTCGGCTGCTCTAACCAGCTGAGCTAAGGGCCCGAATACGAGGACTCAGGATTTTGGGATGTCTGCGTTTCCGCTGATCTCAGCCATGGGCTTGGGTTCCAGGCCTTGCGCTTCAAGTTCTTGTTTCTTGCGCTCCTGGATGTAGCCTAGATTATTTTTGTAGACTTCGGACACTCGCTCGACTCCACCAGGTGCCAGGAATCCCTGGTTACCCGCGGACATGAAGGTGGCATAGACACCGGACGCGGCCATCAGCGCTGCTGAAATCATCTTGATGTCCTGACCCTCTTCATTGGCCATTTTATTAGCCAGCTTGATGAATCGTTCGGTGGCCTTGTTATGTGCTTCAATCTGCTTTTGCTGTTCGGACATGGACTTGCCTGTGTGAATGTGCTGGGCGCGATCGCGCTGCCTTGCCGCGATCAAATCAAGCACTAAAGAATACCACGCGATCAGGAATGGCCGGTAGTGCGCGCGAATGGTTTAATTTGACAAGCGTGTTCCCGCTTGGCACCTTAAGCAACCGACGGCTTGCGATGATTGAATCATGTGGACTCATCTTCGAACGATCATTGGATGGGTCACCTTGGCCTGGTTCGGTCTAGGGCACGCCCATATTGAATTTGATCGTCTGTCAATGGGGGAGGGTCTCGCTCAATCGTCGATTCAGGGCATTTTGCAGGATTCTCAGGGTTATCTTTGGTTCGGCACTCAGTATGGCCTGAGCCGTTACGACGGTTATCGGTTCAAGAGTTTCCGTCACGAGTATGATCAGCTCGATAGCCTCAGTGACTCGCTCGTCCTCGATATCGCTCTGTCAGGCGACGATCGTATGTGGGTCGCTACCCGCAATGGCTTGAATCGGTTTGACCCCTGGACCGGACGATCAGAGCGCTTCTTCTTGCGTGATTCGGGTTCAGTCGAGCCCGTCGACACCTTTGTTGCTCAGGTGATCGGCGAGACTCGAAGTGGGCGGTTGTTTGTCCGCTTGAAAGACGGGGTCGCAAGCCTGAGGCCTGGCTCGGAAGCTCTCGAACGAGTGACATTTGAAATCCCACTCTCCGAGCTCGGCATGCGCGGTACGGTGGCGTTGCTTGATCGCAGCGAGCGGTTGTGGGTTCTAAATGATGCCGGCTTCTGGCGCCTTGATGAAGGCCAACAGATCCTTCGGCGCCTTGAGGGCGTTCAACCCGCTCGGCCGCGCTCCGTAGCTGCCAGCTTGACCGAGACCGCTTCGGGTCAGATCGCGGTGCTCGCGAGAAACGGTTTAATGATCATTTCGCCAGGGGAGCTGCAGTCGGCTCGGCTAATCAAGCCCGACGGCTTCGGCCTTGACGCCGAACAATTCGATGCGATGACTACAACCAGCGACGGCAGTTTTTGGCTGGCCGCGGGCACGAATTTCATGCGCTACCGGCCCGACCCGGATCGACTCGAAATGATCTACGAGGGTCAGCCGCGCGATCCGTTGGATGCTTCGACAGTTCGCCTAAAAAGTGCCGAGGCCAATGAGGACGAATTCTGGTTTGCCAGCCAATACGGCTTGTCGCGCTGGTCGCAGTCGCAGAATCAGCTCCAGAACTTCGTTCATGACCCCCTTGACGACCAGAGTATTCCGCCAACGGTGCGCAGTGCGCCGTATACGCTGTTCGTCGATCGAGATCAGACGCTCTGGGTCGGTAGCAGGCTTGGTGGACTGGCCCGCCTGCCTGCCCTGAACCGCCGCTTCGATCATCTGGTCGATCAGAGTCGGCCTGGCGCTTTTCAATTCGCGGGACAAAACGTAGTTCGAGCGGTGGTTGAAACTCGCATCGACGGAGCCGAAGATGTCTGGCTGGCGCTCGATTCCTCCGGTCTGCGACAGTATCGGCGAATGGGCGATGGGACATATGAGCTGTTGCGAGTCTTCCACAGCGATGCCGACGATCCGCAGCGTCTGCCGGGGAACGGGGTCTGGGCGATGGCGCTGGATCCGCGCAGTGATCGGATATGGGTTGGCCAGGATCATCGTCTGGTGGTTATCGATGCGCGAACCGGGCGCGTGCTCGACGATGACGTTCTGGATTCGGATCCTTCGATAAGTCAGATCACATCCCTCCTGTTCTCCAACGATGGCGAGCGATTGTGGGTAGGGCACGCAGCGGTCAATGAATTTCACGTTCAGAACGATCGACTGACCCTGCTCGACTGCGCAAACGGTGCCTATCTGCCTGCGTTGGGGCAGACTAATCTGCTCGAACTCGACGACGGGCGGCTAGTGGTCAGCGGCCGAAACGGGTTCTCGGTTGTTGATTTTCACGGTGGACAGAACTCAATGGTCCTGCGCAATCAATCGTTTCTGACACCAGGCACGCAGGAGATCTTTGGCTTGGCACGTCACGATGACGGTGGTTTTTGGATCGGTACTCGAGAAGCAGGACTGGCTCGCGTCCATCTTCGTTCCGGGACGTCTGCGCCCACCTTGTCCTGGTTCGATTCGACCACAGGCCTGGTCGACAACACAATCTATGCAGTCCTCCCCGAAGACAGTGGTCGTCTTTGGTTGAGCAGTAATCAGGGTCTGATGCGATTCGATCCCAGATCCCGCGAACTTCGACATTTCACGCCCCCCGATGGTGTTCAGCACTTCGAGTTCAACAACACCGTTGCCCATCAGGGCGCGTCTGGATATTTTTACTTCGGCGGTATCAACGGGGCCAACGCTTTTCGTCCGGAGAATATTCAGATTCTCCGCGAGCCGCCTCGTCTGCAAATGAGCGAATTGCGCATTAACGGACAAGCCCGACAGACGCAAAAAGCGACGCCAGTAATCATCACATTGGATCATGATGAGAACGATATCGAAGTCAGCTTTGTCGGCTTGCATTCAGCCAATCCGGAGCGGCATCGTTATCAACACTGGCTGGAAGGCCTTGACGAAGACTGGCGGGAGGTCGGATACCAGCGCCAGGTTCGCTACGGTGGATTGTCCGCAGGGGGCTATCGATTATGGGCGCGTGCGGCCAACAGCGACGGGGTCTGGTCTAAGGACTCACTTTTACTTACCGCCAATATTCAACCGCCGCCGTGGGCGTCTGCCTGGGCGTATATCGCCTACGTGCTGACCGGGCTGGCGGCGATCGCATTGTTCCTGATTCAGACCCGGCGTCGTCAGAATCGGCTTGAAGAGGAAGTAATCGAGCGGACCAGCGAGTTGACCCGGCAGCAGGCATTGACTCGCCAACAGGCCGAGGAACTCAAGCGTGCGCTGAAGTCAAGAACCGCTTTTTTCGCCAACGTTTCGCACGAATTTCGTACGCCCCTGACGCTGATCCAGGCCAGCCTCGATGACATCAGTCGCCGGATTCCCGACGCACCGCCCTTGATTCGGGCACGTTCCTATCTTGATCGCCTAGTGCGTCTGGTCGATCAGCTCTTGAGTCTCTCCGAGCTGCAGGCTGACCGGGTCCAGGAACCCGGCTCGCCCTGGTCAATCAGCGCTGTTCTGGGTTTTATAGTGCGTTCATTCGAGCCCCTGGCTCGTCAGCGTGGCATCTCTTTAACGGCCGATGTTGAAGACCATTGTTTGACCGCCTGCTCACAGCATCACGTTGAACAGATCGCTCTGAACCTGATCAGCAATGCCCTCAAGTACAGCCCGGCAGGTGCGTCGGTGACCGTCGCACTTAACGCTGGCCCGCAGGGTCTTGTCTTGTCGGTCGATGATACGGGGCCGGGGATCGATGCCGCCGATCAGAACACCGTTTTCGAGCGCTTCCATCGAGCCGAGGATGCCAGAGAAAGCGGTCAGGCCGGTGCAGGCATCGGACTGGCGCTCGTTAGAGAAATGGTTGAGGCGCTGGGTGGCAGGATCGAATTGGACAGCGCGCCGGGGCGTGGCAGCAGCTTTCGGGTGACGCTGGCCGGCGAACGCGTGCCCGATTTGAGTCTCCACTCCACGTCTTTGAACCCCAGAGCGCTGGACCTCGAGGTGTCGCAGCTGGCGCCGATTGCGCCGCCAGCAAGCCTGGGATTGACTGATGAAAGCGAGGGGAGAGAGCTGGTCTTGGTCGTCGAGGATCAGCCCGAAATCCGCTCCTATCTCAAAGATTCCCTGGCCGATGAATGGCGTGTCATCGAGGCTGCCGACGGGCAACAGGGTCTGCAGCGAGCCCGGCAGGACCAGCCGGACATGATCATAAGCGATGTCATGATGCCTGGAATGGATGGCTTTCAGATGTTGGCCCAGCTGCGAGACGACCTCGTGACCAGTCACATTCCAGTGATGTTGCTGACTGCCCGCCACGATCGCGATAGTCGCATGAAAGGTCTGATGCTCAGCGCGGATGACTTTCTTGGCAAGCCCTTCGATATGACCGAGCTGCGGGTACGTCTCAAGCGAATGCGAGACAACCGCAGGCGCATGCAGCGCTACTTGCTCGATCGGGGCTCGGCTGGCGCGGAGCCGGTTGATGGTGATCAGAACCCCGATCTCAGCGCCCGCGATCTGGCGCTTCTCGAAAGTCTGAAGGATTGGCTAGAGCAGGTCCTTGACGATTCTTCGATGACGGTCGATGACATGGCTGCGGCCATGTCAATGGAGACACGGACCCTGCAGCGAAAGCTGAGGGCGCTGACCGGTCAGACGCCGAGTGAATTTATTCGTCAATTCAGACTTCAGCAGGCCGTTGAGCTGTTGCTCAAGAGCGATCGCTCTGTGCACGACATTGCCTTGAGCTGCGGATTCTCAAGCCCGCAGAGTTTCAGCCGCACGTTCTCTCGCGAGTATGGACAGCCGCCGGACCGATGGCGCAGAAATCGAGGCTCAGCGAGCCAATCCTCCGGCTGATCCTGAAAATCGAACGCCGGGCGTTTGCGGGTGCGCTGTCGTCCTGAGGAGATCCCAGAATGTCGTTTTCGGCTACCACCTTGTCGCCTGGCGATACCGAAAAAAAAGGGGCTTACCCGTATCCTAGGGCCACCTGGTCGGACTGGCATGTCCGCCAAGGCATTGGCAAAGTAGGTCCTCTGGACTCTCTCTAGGGATTCAATTTACTTTGATGGGGTTGAGCCGGCCGTTCCCTTGCGGAGCAGCCGGCTCTTTTTTTGGCCAATTGATCCGACAGACAAGAGAAGCCAAACGGCCGTCGGCTGGCTTGGTGATCGCCGTGGGTTAGAATCATCTATGGGGCGCCTACTGACGGCTGCATTTCCCTTGACAGATTCGAGGCCAATCCATGGCGGATCGCGCAGGTAGTAGTAGTGAAAAGACCGATCCATGCACACTGCTGGTCGCGACCGATCGGAGCGATACCGGATCGACGCTCGGAGCGTGTCTTGTCGTGATCCGGGGTCCCCGGCTAGGGGCTCGTCTTGATCTGGATCGTTTGCCTCTTATCATCGGCCGCGGTGCCAGCGCCGATTTCAGACTTCCCTCTCGAAGCGTCTCGCGATCGCATTGTCGGGTAGTCCGCGATGACGGCCAGCTATGGATCGAAGATCTGCGCTCCACCAATCAAACACTGATCAATGGACGACCTGTGGACCGCCAGCGGCTCAAGGACGGCGACCAGCTGCGAATTGGCGATGCGGTGCTGAAGTATCTGGCTGAAGGGAATGCCGAAGTCGCGTTTCTGGCCGAGATGAGGGAGAACGTTATTCGAGACGAGCTCACTGGTCTGCACAACCGCCGACACCTCATGTCGACCCTCAACGACTTCTTGGTCAATCGCCGAGATCCCGACGCGCCAATCCTCAGTCTGGCCATCCTTGATGTTGATCGCTTCAAAGACATCAACGATGTTATCGGGCATTTGGCCGGTGACGATGTGCTGCGGCAGCTGGCCGATGTGCTGTCTGGCGAAGTTCGCAAGGATGACCTGCTGGCGCGGATCGGCGGCGAAGAATTTGCCGTGCTGATGCCGGGGCATTCCCTAACCTCTGCGCAGGCCACCTGCGAGCGCATTCGAGCTGCCGTCGAGGCGCGCGAATTCAGGGTCGACGGTCGGGATGACGCCCTGGCCGTAACGGTCAGCATCGGGGTGGCCCAGTGGACGAATGCGATGAAAGAAGCTAGCGACCTGTTCCGGGTCGCCGACGACCTTCTCTACCGCTCCAAGCATGCAGGTCGGAATCGAGTCTGCGCCTGAACTGCCTTAGGGGTGAGCCGGAGGGTCGCTGTTTTCTGGTCGCTCCGGAAGCCTCAGCTGCCGGAACAGCGCGCCAGACTCAGTTTCTTTCTGCCACTGGCCGCCGTGCAGGAGAGTCGCCATCGGTGGCCCGAGTTGACTTACGATCGTTGCGATATTCTCGTCCCGCGCGGCCTGGTCGGGGTCGAGCTGATTGGCGATCCAGCCACTGAGCTCGAAACCATCTGCCTGAATAGCACGGGCGCTCAGCAGGGCGTGGTTGATCGCGCCGAGGCGTAGACCGACAACGAGAATGACTCGGGCCTGCACGGCGCCCACCAGATCCGAGGTCATCGTCGACTGACCCAACGGCACCATCCAGCCCCCTGCGCCTTCGACCAGGCGGATATCGGCGTCGTGCGATCGGATGGGCCCAGCGAGGGCTCCGATGTCGATGGTGATGCTGGATCGCTCGGCGGCAATATGGGGGGCGATGGCCTCAGGCAGGGCGATCGGATTGACGACCGGGTAGTCCAGGGCGGGATAGGACGCGTTCATCAGTTCGAGGGCATCCTCGTTGCGCCACTGGCCGTCGATCCTGTCACAGCCTGAAGCCACGGGCTTGAAGCACGCGACTCGGTAGCCCGACGCGCCCAGTCGATGGCCTAATGCCGCCGTCACTGTGGTTTTGCCGCAGCTTGTGTCGGTACCTGTGATGAAGTAGGTCGGAGTGCTCATCACCGTTTCAGGACCTTGAGGCTGGAAACCGGGACGCTGGCGGTTTCACCCTGCCCATCGCGCATCGGCTGGCCATGGTCAGGTGCCCAGGCCGAGGCATAGACCACTTCCCAGGTGGCGGGATAGCGTCCATCGTCCATCTTAAATACCTCGTAGGCGGCCAGCGCGGATCGCAGTCGACCGGGCGCCATCAGGCCTCTGGAGCGCGCCTGATCGGCGTTGGTTGCACCCAGGCCCTTTAGTTCTTTAAGCAGGTCTCGGGCTCGGCCGTAAGTGGTGGTCAACCAGTCCGTGTCGAGGACAGGCTCGGCGAAGCCGGCTTGGGTCAGGGCGGTGCCGAGCCGCTGCACATCAGTGAACTGGCCAACGTGCGGATCGGCATCGACCCGGGCCCATGCCTGGCGCAATTCCTTGAGCGTGTCCAGACCGAAGGTCGAGATTAGCAGCAGCCCGCCGGGTCGCAGGGCGCGGCGGAGGCTGGCGAACACGTTCGCCGGATGCTCGCACCACTGCAGCATCAGATTGCAGTAGACCAGGTCCAGGCTGTCCTCGGCCAGCGGAAGCGACTGAGCGTTGGCCTGGATTACCTCGAAGCGTCTTTTCCACCAGCCACGGCGCCGCCGGGTGTGTCTGAGCATGGCCACGGACAGGTCGCTTGCGATCAGCTTCGAGCCGGGAAATCGTTGATGCAGCGCCTTTGAGTGGACGCCAGTTCCGCAGCCCAGGTCGAGGATCGTCCTGGGTTCGAAGCGAATGCCGTCCAGGCGGCCCAAAAGACGTTCGCCGATCTCTCGTTGCAGTACGGCGTGCTCGTCATAGCTGTCAGCCGCGCGCGAGAACTGGCGGGCGATGGCACGGTCGTCCAGGCTCATGCCGTGACTTCCTCGATGAAGCGTCGCATGCCTTCGGCCACGGCCGACGGATCGGTCAGGAAGGGGGCGTGAGCCGCTCCGGGTATGCGCAGAAGTTGGGCCTGAGGTAGCCGCGCGGCCGCCGCTTTCAGCGACTCAAAGGAGACCAGCTTGTCGCGACGCCCGCCGATTAGCAGGACGGGCAGGTCGATCTCGCCGAGCTGATCGCTCAGGTCCCAGTCTTCAAGCAGACCGAGGCCAGCCGTCAGCGCCCCAGGCTCGGGCAGTCCGTGCTCAAAGGCGATCTGGCGCAGAAGCTTGAGGTCGGCAGCGGCGTTCTCCGACCCGTGAACCTCGAGAGCCAGAAAGCGATTGAGCACCTGCTTCGGCCCGGTTTCGAGCTCGTGGGCGAGCTGTCGGATCAGTGCCTCCGGGACACCTTCGGGCCAATGCGGGCGCTGGGCGAAGCAGGGCGTGGCGGCGATCAGGATCAGGCCTCGGAGACGCGCGGGCCGGTCTAAGGCCAGCTTCAGACCCAGCAGGCCGCCCAGGGACCAGCCGGCCAGCACGCCACCGTCGACGGCATCGGCCAGGTCCTCAATCAGATCGTCGGGGTTGATCGGCCAGTCTAGTTGCTGATTCCGACCGTGCCCAGGAAGGTCAATCTGCTGGACATCACAATCGTCCAGAGCGGAGATCAGGCGGCTGAACAATCCGGAATGCATGGCCCAGCCGTGCACCAGGCTCAGCTTCGGGCCTTGGCCCCGGCGGTCAACGATCAGCGAAGGATTGGACATGATGGCGAGTATTCGTGTTTCGTAGTCAGGCCGAGGACGCTCGGCGGCCTGCGGCCAGTTCACCAAGCGTCTCACAAAGGCGGTCGATATCTTGGGACGAATGGGCGGCGGACAGGGTCACCCGCAGTCGTGCCGTGCCGTCGGGCACAGTGGGTGGGCGGATCGCCTTGATTAGAAAGCCGGCCTGGGCCAGTGCGTGGCTCCAGTCCAGCGCCTTCCGATTATCGCCCAGGGGGATGATCTGGATGGCGGTGCCACTGCCGAGCAAGGGCACCTCGAGCTGTCTGCAGTGCTCCCTAAAGCGTCTGATATGTTCATGCAGCTGCAAGCGGTGTTCGGGCTCCTGAACCAGCCGCCGCAGATGTTCCAGAGTGATCTGGGCCAGCGTCGGGGCAAGTGCTGTCGAGTAGATCAGCCCGCGAGCGTGGTTTTCAAGGTGTTCGATGAGTCTGCGCTCGCCAGCGACGAAGGCCCCGGCCGAACCCAGTGCCTTCCCGAAAGTGGCGACATAGACATCGACCTGGTCCGGGGAGACGTCGCTGGCCTCAAGCAGCCCTCGACCGCTGCGCCCGATCACCCCCAGCCCGTGGGCATCGTCGATCCACAGGGCCAGGTCCTTGTCATCAGCCAGCGCAACCAGCTGCGGCAGGGGCGCCAGATCGCCGTCCATCGAGAACACGCTGTCGCTGACCAGCAGACGGCAGTCAGGCGTCCAGCGATCGCGCGCAGCTTGCCCATCGCCATGGCGGTAGCGACGGATTCGGGTTCCGGCCAGGCGCAGTCCGTCATTGAGGCTGGCGTGGTTGAGTCGATCGGCCAGGGCGTGATCACCGCGCACGCCCAAGGCCTGTCCCACGGCCAGATTGGCCTGATAACCGGAAGGAAAAAGGCAGCAGGCCTCGAAGCCCGTGAAGTCGCTCAAGGCGTCTTCCAGTTCCGTGTGCAGGCGCGTGTGGCCGCTGACCAGCGGGGAAGCGCTGGCGCTGGCCGGAGCGCTCACGGCCGAGGCTTGATGACCTAACCCCAGGTAATCATTGCTGGAAAAGTCGATCAGCTCCTGCGCGCCGCGCCGCACGCGCAAGCCCGGTCCAATCGGCGCGAGGGTGTCGCGCGATCGCGTCAAACCGGCGGATTCGCGGTGCTGGCGGGCCGCGTTTAGGCGTTCAGCGAGGCGTGTTCGCACTGGTTAAAGGTTGAGCTCTGAGAGCAATCAGCCCTCGTCTGCCAACGCTTCAGCCGACGAGTGCTCGGGCGGCGAATCTTGTGCTTCCGGTTGCCGCCTCCTCTTTCCCTGATTCACGCCGAGCCGATCGAACAGGCGGTCATCTCGTTCGACGTCGGGGTTGCCGGTGGTCAGTAATTTGTCACCGTAGAAGATCGAATTCGCGCCGGCCAGAAAGCACAGGGCCTGCAGCTCATCACTCATGTCCTCGCGGCCGGCCGAGAGCCGAACGCGCGATGCCGGCAGCACGATTCGGGCGACCGCGATGGTGCGCACGAACTCCAGGGGGTCGATGGCCTCGGTGCCGTCCAGCGGAGTACCGGGCACCTGGACGAGCTGGTTGATCGGCACCGACTGTGGGTGTTCTGGCAGGTTGGCCAAGGCCTGGATCAGCCCGGCGCGATCGGCCCGCGACTCGCCCATTCCTATGATGCCGCCGCAGCAGACCTTCATCCCGCTCTCGCGTACGGCCTCAAGGGTTTCAAGGCGGTCGTCGTAGGTCCGCGTCGAGATGATTTCTTTGTAGTACTCCGGTGAGGTGTCGAGGTTGTGGTTGTAGTAATCGAGGCCGGCGTCCTTGAGCTTGCGGGCCTGGTCCGGAGTCAGCATGCCGAGCGTCAGGCAGGTCTCGAGGCCCTCGTCGCGAACGATCTTGAGCATTTCGATGACCTGCTCGAGCTGGCGGTCCTTTGGCCTTCGCCAGGCAGCACCCATGCAAAAGCGTTCGGCACCGGATTCGCGCGCCTTTCGGGCCGCATCGCGCACGACTTCAAGCGGCAGCAGATCCTCGTCGTCCAGCTCGGTGTTCCAGCGCACGGACTGCGGGCAGTACTTGCAGTCTTCTGGGCAGCGGCCAGTCTTGATCGAGAGGAGGGTCGAGACCTGCACCTCGTTCGGGTCGAAGTGCTGCCGATGAAGGGCCTGGGCTCGATGCAGAAGATCGGCAAAGGGCAGCTCGAACAGCGCCTCGATGTCGTGGCGGCGCCAGTCGTTTCGAATGCTAAGCTCGGGTGCGGGCATGGATATCGGGACCAGATTGCATGACAAGACGGCAAGTATCCGGAGGGCAGCGCAGACTTGTCAACCTTAAGCGGGTGTTTCAGGTTGACCGCTGGCTGTATCCCCCGGTCTGTCTGGTCTGCGGGATGGCCGGCCGGCCTGGTTTGGACTGTTGCCAGCCTTGCGAGGACGGGTTCGACCGAGTCCATGCCGCCTGTCAGCGCTGTGGCCTTGAGCTGGTGCGTTGGGTGCGTCTATGCGGCCGCTGCACGACTCGGCTTCCGGCTTTCGACGCCGCCTACTCGGCCTTTGCCTATCGCGGCGCGGCTGAAACGCTGATCCAGCGATTCAAGTTCGGGGCTGATCTGGCGGCGGGGCGCGTGCTCGCACAACTCATGGCTCGCCGAATCGAGGCCGGCGCCTGGCCCCGACCGCAGCTGATGGTGCCGGTGCCGCTACACCTGCGTCGACGCTGGACGCGCGGCTTCAACCAGTCGGAGATGCTGTGCCGCGATCTCAGCACGCTCCTGCAACCCCTTCCCTGGGCAACTGCGATTCGCCGGGCCCGGTCGACCCGGGCCCAATCCGACCTGCCGGCCGACCGACGCCGGGGCAACGTTCGTGGTGCCTTCAGGCTGCATCGCCTGCCGCCGGGAGTTCGTCATGTAGCGCTGGTCGACGATGTTATGACCACCGGCTCGACCCTGGATGAATGCGCTCGCGTCCTCAAACGCGCTGGCGTCGCGCGGGTCGATGTCTGGGTCGTTGCGCGAGCCTAGTCAGCGCCAAGTAGCAAACATCGATTGGTTGCGAAGCGACGGCTTTGAAAAGCTGGAACACGACTCCCTACCGAGCCTTCTTTCCGAGACGCTCAGTAATTGGCTAGAGCGAGACTGATCGCGATGCCGGCAAACAGGAACAGGCCAATCCAGTGGTTGCTCAGAAAGGCTTGAAAGCAGGCCTGCGGGTCGCGGGAGCGGATCCGCCAGAGCTGGTACTGGAAATGCATCAGGGTCAGAGCCACGGCCGTGAACCAGGCCGGGTGGGGCAGGTCCCGCAGTCCGATAATCACCAGAACAGCAGCCATCAAGCCCATCAGGGTCGCCAGCACCGGTAAATCAAATCGGCCGAAGGCAATCGCGGTGGATTTGACTCCGGCCTTGAGGTCGTCTTCGCGGTCGGCCATGGCGTACTGGGTGTCATAGACAACGGTCCAGATCAGATTGGCGGCAAACAACCACCAGGCCAGCGCGGGCACCTGGCCCGCTTCTGCGGCAAAGGCCATCGGAATGGACCAGGCAAAGGCGGCGCCGAGCGCCACCTGGGGAAAGTGGGTAAAGCGTTTGAAAAAGGGATAGGTGCCGGCCAGCAGCGCGCCGACGAAGGCCATCAGGACAGTGAGGCGATTGGTCATCAGCACCAGAGCTAGGGCCAGCCCCATCAGAATGAAAAACAGCAGTAGCGCGTGGCTTGGGTGGATCTCTCCGGCCGCGATCGGTCGGCTCCGGGTGCGCTCGACTTTGGGGTCGATATCGCGATCGGCGTAGTCGTTGATGACGCAGCCGGCTGCGCGCATCACGATCACGCCGAGGGTGAAGATCACCAGGTTTTTGATGCTGGGGACGCCCCCGGCCGCCAGCCACAGGCCCCACCAGGTCGGCCAGAGCAGGAGCGCAATGCCGATCGGACGATCAAATCGCATCAGCCGCAGCCAGGGACCGAGCCGCCCGGCGAATATGGCCGTCTGCAACCTAAATTCCATCGCGAATCGGGCCTCGGCCTGCGCCTGTCCGAAGACCGGAAACGGTAAAGCGTAAACCGCTGTTTTCCTGAACCCTGAGCTCCGAACCCTGAAACCTGTTCACCCTATTCATTCCAGCAAGGAATTTCGCGGTGCTGTGCTCCGGGCGAGGCGCGAACGATGAAGCGCCAGGGTGAGCGCTCGTCCGGCGCAATCCGATAATCGATCCAGAACTGCGGGATCGTTTCGCGTCGCACTTCCATCTGGGCATCAAAGCCCAGCGAGCGAACCCTAGTTTGGCGCGCGCGGGCGTTATCGACATTTTCATACAGGCCGACCGAGACGCTGTTCTCCATCGTTCCACTGGTGACCACGTAATAGTCCTCCACGCCGCGCTGGGCGAGCTCACGACTCAGGCTGGTCGCTTCCGCGCGACTGCTGGCGGGCAGATAGACCCACCAACCGCGATCGGAGTCGGCGCTGGTTTGGCGCGATCGTTGTGCGCTGGCGAAGGCGCGCAGGCGATCCTCGGCGCGTTGCTGGGCCAGCAGGGTCGGAAGGGGCCCAATGGTGTAGCAGCGCTCTGCGGCGGGATCAATCGGCTCGGCAGAAAGCTCGGTCACGAGCTGCAGACGGGGCAGGTCGTCATCAAGGGGTGGGATAGCGCTGCGCTCGACCGCTGGCTTGGGGCCGGAGTTCAGCCAGACCAGGCCCAGGCCAAGATTCAAGACCAGAAGGATGAGCGCGACCCAGCGCCAGAACGGTGCGTTCATGAGCGGGAGCCCGCCAGCGCAAGACCGCGCAGCACCAGATTCGGATCCTGCCTCACCGGCCGACCAAGGGCATTGGCTAGCAGCGGCGCATCGCCCCCGGTCAACCAGCAGTCGAAATCCGGGCCCAACGCTGCCTCCAACTCGAGCAACGCGTGTCGAACGCCGCCGATAAGCTGAAGCTTAAGGCCCCGCCCGATGGCGAGGGCGCTGTCAGTCGCAGGCCCTGTGGTAATAGGATCCTCAGAATGAGGCGCTGGAAGGCGGGGCGCGGTGAGTCCGAGCCCCTGGCTTAGGGTGCTCAGGCCCGCCATGATCCAGCCTCCCAGGTGACAGCCACTGGCATCAACCGCGTCCACGGTGACCGCCGTGCCGCAGTCAACGACGCAGATCGCGCGTTGGGATTGAGTCCAGGGCGACTGCAGGGCAAGCCAGCGGTCGGTCCCGAGGTCGGAATAGGCGGGGGCAACGGGCAAATTCAGCGCTCCAATGGACACGGTGCGACAGGATACCCCGAGCGCCCTAAATGCGTCGCGCAATTGATTAACCACTGCGTGATGGCTCTGCGGCGACCAGGCCAGGCGGCTGATTGATTGGCCTCGAATGGTGTCAAGCAGCGGGCCAGAATCCTCGAGCGGGCAGGAGGCCACCGATGAGGTCACCAGTTGGTCGGCAGAGCAGCGTGCCCATTTGATCCGACTGTGGCCAACGTCGACGACGAGCTCAGCAGCGCCGAACACTGACCTCTCCGCTACTCATGGCCTGCATCCCGGTCGGGCCCTCAAAGAGCAGGCGACCCTGTGCATCCACGCCGCGAGCGATGCCTTCGCTTGGGCCCGCAAGGGGGCCAGTCAACTGGATGCGATGATTGCGCAGCGCGTCCAGGCTAGACCAACGGGCTTGAAACGAGCTAAAGCCCGACTGATCGAGTGCGCCGTAGGCGCGGACGAGGGCGTTGATTAGATCGGCGTAGAGGGCGTTTCGATCGGGTTCGATACCCTGCCGGGCCAGATCCGTCCAGGCTTGATCGATGGCCGGCGCTCGGCCATGATTCAGGTTAAGGCCAAGCCCGCATACCGCCTCACACGGGCCTTCGGCGGAGCCGCTGATCTCGATCAAACAGCCGCCCAGCTTCTGACCGCTGACCCACAGGTCGTTCGGCCACTTCAGGCCGACTTCAGCCACGCCAAGCGACTGCAGAACCTCGGCAATAGCAACCCCGGTGACCAGGCTCAGGGCCGACAAGCCGGTCAGGCCTGACTCGAAGCACCAGGACAGGGACAGATACACCCCGGCACCCGGCGGGGACAACCAGGCACGGTCTCGCCGACCCCGTCCCAGCGACTGCGCCTCTGCAATCAGGGCCCTAGGGGGCGGATGATCGCGGCGCTCCCGTCGCAGGCAGGCGTTGGTCGAGTCGACGAGAAAACGATGCTCGAGATCAATCGGCGGTGGATTCAGGCGGCGGCGAATCTCGTCCAGCGAAGGGCGCTGAATCGGGCTGGCCAGCTGGTAACCGCCGGCAGATCGAGCCGGCACATTAAGGGCTAGACTGCGCAGGGTCTCGACGTGTTTCCAGACCGCGCTGCGGCTTATGCCCAGTTCTCTGGCGAGTTCTTGTCCGCTGTGAGCGCGACCATCGGCTAAACGATCGTAGACCTGCTCGAGTATTTGATCCATGGTCAGCGGCGCTTGATCAGGCGTGCCTTATCGAAGCGGTTCTCCGTGCCGGAGCGCATCCGCGCCAGGTTTTCTCTGTGGGTAAACACCAGCGTCACCGCCAGCGCGATGGCCAGGACACCGAGTGCTGCCGGCAGGGGATCGGGACCCATCAGCCACATGGCCGGGACCACGCTCAAGCCGGCCAGGATGGTCGCCAGGCCGACAAATCCAGTCCCAACCAGAGTCACCAGCCAAACCGTCAGAAGGGGCAGGAAACACCAGGGCGCCACGCTAAGCACCACGCCCACGGCAGTTCCGGCGCCCTTGCCTCCTTTCAAGCGGAAATAAACTGGCCAGATATGGCCCAACACCGCGGCGAATCCTGCAGCGGCAGCGTACTGCACTGCGGTCGTCCCGCCGCCTTCGGCAAACAACAGCGGAAGGAGGCCGGCTGCAAGATAACCCTTGCCGACGTCGATTAGCACGACAAAAAGTGCGAATTTCCAGCCCACGGTTCTGAGGGCGTTGGTGCCGCCGGCATTGCCCGAGCCCATAGAGCGAATGTCGACACCGCGGAATCGTCCGAGCAGCAGACTGCCGGATACCGAACCCAGCAGGTAGCCCCCTGTGACCACTAAAATCCACTCAAGCATGACGTCGCTCCGGCTTGGTCCAGGGCTGGAGTCCGACGATCAGGCTGCCCGGCCCAGCGTGCGCACCGACGGCCGGGCTGGCTTCCTCAAGCCAGCACGCGTCGACTGCAGGATGCCCGGCCAGCAGCTGATCGCGCAGTCTTCGAGCATCCTCGCGCGCATCCGTATGACTGATCATGATTCGGTAGCAGACATCGCCCTGCAACCTGCGCAGCACGAAGCGGGCGAATCGCTGAACCGCTCTTTTTCGCCCGGCCACCACCGAGCAGGCCTTGAGTACGCCTTCAGGGGAGGCTGTGAGCACCGGATTGAGCGAGAGTAGTCCTGAGATCTTTTCCATCCATGGCTTGATTCGTCCGCCGCGCACTCCCCAGGACAGGTCGCGCACCAGCGCGAAGGTCTGGAAGCTCCGGGTGTTGGACTGTAGAAACTCAACGATGTCGGCTCGATTCCAACCGCGCGCCGCAGCTTCGGCGGCCCAAAGCACCATCAGCGCCTGTCCGCATGCAGCATTGCGGGTGTCGAAGACCTGGACAGGCTGGTGCTGATCCGGTGTGTTGTCACCGCCATTGATCATTTTGGCGGCCGCCTCAGCCGCCTGGCGAGTACCGCTAAGCGCGCCTGACAGCTGAACCGACAATACGTCCAGGCCGTGCGAGGTCAGCAAATCGAACTGGCGACGAAAATCGGCGGGCGGCGGTTGCGATGTCTGCGGTTTCAGATCCGAGCTGGCCAGCTTGGCGTAGAACTGAGCGGGCGTGATGGTCAGTTTGTCGAGGAACTCCTCGTCATCGAAAATCAGGCGCAAGGGCACCACGTGGATGCCCAGACGCTCTACTTCATCCGCCGGTAGGTCCGCTGCCGAGTCGGTCACTATAGCAACCTGGCCGACCTGATTCATCAGGCCGTGCTGGCGTGTCATGTCATCGGCTTTCTGCTGGCGTATCTCGCCAAAATCGTTGCAAACCCGGAAGACCTCGCCCGGTGAATCGGTATGGATGTGGACCCGTGCCCTGCGCGCACCACCTGCCACGACCAGGGAGCTGGCGTCGATATCTTCCAGGCGCTTGCGCAGCGCGTTGACGTCAAGGCTGTCGCCCTCCAGCAGACACTCGGTGCAAAACCGGTGCTGCTCGGGTCCGGCGGAGTCCATTGCCACGGGATCGTGCTTGGCCTGCCCCGAGCTGCCCTTTGGCAATGCCGGAACCCGGCCGCTGCGAAGGTAGCCCGAGATGCCGTCGAGCATATCGACAAAACCCTGCGCACCGGCATCGACGACGCCAGCATTTTTTAGCGCCGCCAGCTGGTCCGGTGTGTGCGCCAGCGACCGTCTGGCTCGATCGAGGCCGTGCTGAAACAGTGCCTGGATCTCGGCTTCCCCGTCGCCGGCTTGCCGAACCAGCTCGTCGGCAAAATCCTCGAGTACGGTCGGCAGGGTGCCGGGAACGGGGTTGGACATGGCCGTCCAGGCTGACTGGGCGGCTTCGGCGCACATGTTCGACAGGCGCTGGGCATCAAGGGTTTGCGCACCCTTGCCGGACTCGCTCAGGCCCTGAAAGTACTGCGCCATGATCGCTCCGGAATTCCCGCGTGCGCCGTTAATGGCGGCCTCTGCGATGCGTTCCAGGAGCTCTGGGAGGCTGACCTCATCCTGTCCTTCGATGGCTGCATGGACGCTGGCCAGGGTAAAGGCCAGGTTGGTGCCTGTATCGCTGTCTGCAACCGGAAAAACGTTGATGCTATTGATGTAGTCACGGCGCTTGAGCACCCCGACGATGCCGGCGCGCAGAGCATCGCCAAAGGCGACCGCATCGATTTCGGTGATCGCAGCGCTCGATTCAGTCATCAATCAAGGAGCGTGCCTGTGACGCCGTAAATGGCCAGGCCAGCTTTTCGCCGGTCTGGTCATTGAGGAGCACCGGCACCTGGTCGCCGTAGCGCGATATCAAGTCCAGGTCGTTTTCGATGTCGACCTTCGCATAGTGTGTGCGCAGGCCAGTTTCGGCCAGTAGCGCTTCGGCTTTGTCGCACAGCCCGCAGTCCGGGCGTGAATAGAGGATCAGACTCATGGACGGGTCACCCCCGGGTCAGGTTGATGATCGAAAAGGCTGCCAAGTATTTCATTGTCGGGTCGACGCGTCCAGTGACTGCGATATCAGCCGCGCCGACGGTATCGACCGTCTGGTCTGTTCAGGCCGGAAACCGCATAATGTTTGGGGAACTCAAAAGCAGTGATTGCAATCACAGGACATCATGGCTGTCAGCATATTCGACCTGTTCAAGATCGGCATCGGGCCCTCGAGTTCGCACACGGTAGGACCGATGCGGGCAGCGGGCATCTTTCTCGATCGCCTTGCCGGAGCCGAGGTGCTTGGCCGCACGGCCCGCCTGCGCGTCGATCTGTTCGGATCGCTCGGACACACCGGTCGCGGCCACGGGACAGATCGGGCAGTCCTGCTAGGCCTGGAAGGCCAGCTTCCCGATCGGGTTGATCCGGATCACATCGGCCCGCGTATGGACGAGATCAGCAGTTCAGGTCGGCTGCGATTGTCGGGGCAGCACGAGGTCAAGATTGATCTACGTAAAGACCTGATCTTTCACAAGCGCCAGACCCTGCCGCATCACCCCAACGGCATGCGCTTCAGCGCCTACGACTCAAGTGGGGAGCTGCTGCTCGAGCGCGACTACTACTCGGTGGGCGGCGGCTTCGTGGTCAACGCCAACGACGCGGCGGCCGACCGCATCATGCCCGATACGACGCCGTTGACCCATCCCTTCTCGACCGGCGATGAGTTGCTGGCCATCTGTGATGATCAGGGCCTGCGGATTTCGGATGTGATGCTGACCAACGAACAGGCCTGGCGCAGCGCCGACGAGGTGCGATCCGGTGTCCTGACCCTGTGGCAGGCGATGAAGGACTGCGTCCAGCGCGGCCTGGAACAGACCGGCCACCTGCCCGGCGGGCTCAAAGTACTGCGTCGTGCACCAACCCTGTATCGAAAACTCAGGCACCGAGCGGAGAAGGACAATCTTGACCAGCTCGACTGGATCAATCTCTACGCCTTGGCCGTCAATGAAGAAAACGCCGCCGGCGGCCGCGTCGTTACTGCACCGACCAATGGCGCGGCCGGCATTATTCCCTCTGTCCTGCACTATTACCGACGCTTCGTTTCCGGCGCCGACGAAGACGGGGTAATCGAGTTTATTCTGACAGCGGGCGCGGTCGGCTTGTTGTACAAGGAAAACGCCTCTATTTCCGGCGCCGAGGTCGGCTGCCAAGGCGAGGTCGGCGTGGCCTGTTCGATGGCCGCGGCTGGATTGACCGCAGCGCTGGGCGGAAATATGGGTCAGGTCGAGAACGCCGCTGAGATCGGCATGGAGCACAATCTGGGTCTGACCTGCGACCCTGTCGGCGGCCTGGTCCAGATCCCATGCATCGAGCGCAACGCCATGGGCGCGGTCAAGGCGGTTAACGCCACGCGCATGGCGATGGCCGGCGACGGCAAGCATCGAGTCAGCCTGGACAAGGTCATCAGAACCATGCGCGACACGGGGCGCGATATGAAGACCAAGTACAAGGAAACCTCCCGCGGAGGCTTAGCCGTGAACGTGATCGAATGCTAGGGCAGCAGGTTTCAGCTTACAGGTTTCAGGATGCAGGGGGTCTGCTGCTGGGGCTAATCCTCCTTGGCCTGGCGAGCGCCTCGTCGGCGCAGACGATTTACTCGTGGACCGACGAGAACGGGATCACCCACTTCACCGATCGACGGCCGATGGTCGAGCAGGAAGTGACGGTGCAGCGAGCCGTCGCCCGGCCCGAGGCGATGATGGAGATCGCCAAGGCAGGGACGGACACGGAGCCGGTCTGGAAATTCAGCAACCGGACCCAGGGGCCGCTGGCGGTCCGCGTCTGGCTCGAGGACGATGAAAATGTGGTCACCTATCCCGAGCTGCCGGGTCGTTTTGTCCTGTCCGGAGGGGCGACTCGAGAGCTGGTCACGATTGGCGCCTTTGACTCGCGAAAATCCTGGCGCTATCAGATTCGCGCTGAATCGCTGCCGGGTGATCCAGCCGGTCAGCACCGTCCCGTCAGCGCCTACCGCCCGCCGTTTGCGGGCAATCAGGAGTTCACGATTGGCCAGGCTTTTGGCGGGGCCTTCAGCCACAGCAGCCCGGACTCCCGCTACGCTGTCGACATCTCGATGCCAATCGGCACGCCGGTTCATGCGGCCCGCGAGGGCGTCGTCATGGATATCGCGCGCTGGTTTTCCGGCGCCGGGGGCGATCTCAAACGCGACGGGCCACGCGCCAATTTCGTGCGCATCCTGCACGACGACGGCAGTATGGCCGTCTATGCCCATCTCGACTACGAGGGCGTTGTAGTCCGGCCGGGCCAGCGAGTTCGCCGCGGCCAGCTGATCGGTCGCTCCGGCAATACTGGTTTTTCCACCGGCCCCCACCTGCACTTCGTCATCCAGCTCAACCGCGATATGAAACTGGTCTCGGTTCCCTTCGAATTTGCCGGCCCGGAGGGCCAGCGCCTCACGCCCGAGCGGGGCATGCAGATCAAGGTCAACGACGCTCCCTGAAGCCCCGATCAGCCCGCGGAACCACCCCCGGCAAGCACACCCGGAACCGTCCCTCCTCCGCCCCCGCCTTTCGCTCTACGCCTTTCGTCCTGAGCCCTGAGCCCTAAGCCTTGTTCCTTGTTCCTTGTTCCTTGTTCCTTGTTCC
>JGI12210J13797_10043360_pt1 | contig 55753 bp, 46 predicted proteins | sample ElkSlonscriptome_3_FD_13797 | JGI IMG/M metagenome (IMG submission 13797) | reverse complement strand
CGAAGAAATCTCCAGCAATGTCAACCAGGCATCGCAGGGCATACAGGAAGTGACCCAGAACGTCGCCCAGAGCTCAACCGTCTCGGCAGAGGTATCCCAGGATATTTCCGAGATCAACAGCGCCTCGACCGAGTTACAGGAAAGCGCCCGTCAGGTCAACATTAGCTCCGAAGAACTGAGCCGACTGGCGGAGAACCTCACTGTGCTGGTGGGCCATTTCCAGGTTCAGTCCACAGACTATCGGAACCTCAAAAACTGAGAAGGGCTGATGAGCGGCGGTTTCTCGAGGGTGGTGACGAAGTCGGCATCACCCTCGAGGACGACGGGAGACTGTTGAAGCAAGCATTTCCCCGGAGTTTTGCGCCGTTGGTCTGGCGATATTTTCATGTTTTTTCAGGATGTTAACACCCGATTTCATTCATCTACGGCCGCCCTTGATTTCCTGAAAATATCTTAATCTGAGAAACATGTGTTATTCGCCGCCACATTCCTTGAGGCAAAAGGGCGTGGTGGAGCCGACGCAGGTGAAAGAAACCACCTCCTCGATACCACGACCACCTCCTCCATCTGCACCGCAAGGCTTCTACCTTTGCAAAGAGGCGGAAAAAATTTTTAAGCTTCCAAGGAGATCATGCGGTGATTGTATACTACACAGCCGACAACCAGGCCGGCAAAAGGCTGGAAAGACTGTTTCGTCAAAAGCTGCGGCACCAGAGGCTGCAGGTTTTTCATCGTACGGGTGATGTCGGGGACTATTTATGCCGGGTAGGTCATATCGATATGGTATTTGTGCTGGTGGTCGAATCGATGGAGGATCTAGGCGCTTTTCTGGAGATGGGAAGTATGCTGCTCGATTTGAAAACTATTATCGTCTGCCCGCTGCAGCATGGACAGCTTGTCGATACCGCCCTGCGGCTCTATCCGAGGTATCTGAGCTCGACAGAGGGGGACTTACTCGATGTCCTCGCTGTAGTCGAAAAGCTGCAGAGCAGGTTTGCCGCCATATGATGGTACAAACCGACGGCATCGGCGGAACCGTCGCGGCTTCACTGCCGGGGGATACAGTTTTTCCCCCAGGGCCTTCTTGTGCTAGGATATTCCGGAGGAATGCTTGATACCTACACTGCAATATATGAACATTAAATATCATCTGATGGTCTGGTTTTCCCTGGTGTTCACAGTGATTCTCTGTGTCGCCGGGTGGATTATCTACTCCTTTGTCCACAATCTCATGGAGGATCGCATTAGCGAGCAGTTGATCAATTCGAACAGGTCCATCGTCAACACCATTGATACCGCTGCTTCTGTTGCCATTCACAGCCATCTGCGCATTACGGCACAGAAAAATACGGAAATACTAGAGGATCTTCATGAGCAGTCTCTCGCAGGGAAGCTGAGCAGACAGCAGGCCCAGAAGGAGGCCGAGAGCATCCTTCTCAGTCAGCACATCGGTGCATCGGGGTATATCTACGTGATTACCGGTGAGGGTCTGCTGACGGTGCATCCCCATGCAGGCCTTAAAAACGTGAGTATGTCGGAGGACCAACTCGGTAAGGCTTTGATAGCCGCGAAAAACGGATATCTCGAATATGAGTGGCGTAATCCCGGAGAACCTGTTGGCCGATCCAAGATCGTTTTTTTGCAGTACTTCGAGCCATGGGACTGGATAATTTCCGTCTCCGGTTATAGAAACGAATTCAATTCGCTTCTCGAAGTGGATGACCTGCAGAGAATTGTCGAAGGATCACAATTCGGCAAGAGCGGACGTTGCTTCATTCTTAACCATGCCGGCAGAATTCTTTTTCAGTCCGGCCACCACGACCAGCCCAGCCACTACCTATATCCCCTCAAGTCCTTAAAAACCATTGCCGATCACAAAGTCGATGAAGGAACTGTGTTTTTGATCGATGATGAAACTCTCAGCCGAAATGGTGGAAGAATGCTGGTTAGTGTCCGTTTGCTGCCCAAATACGATTGGACTATAGTCTCGGAAGTGTCGCTGGATGAGGAAATGAAACCTCTTGCCTTTCTGCGCAACATCATTCTATTCGTACTTGCCGGCGCCCTTATGCTCATTCTGTTTCTGAGTCTTTTCATCAGCGGCATGATTACCCGGCCGCTTGAACAGCTTGCCGCGCAAATGAGCAGAGAGGACAGGAACGGTCTGGATGTGCGTGCGGACGAGAGCGCTCTTGGCGAGGTGGGGCTGCTGGCGCGTCGTTTCAACCATTATCTGGCCCGGCTCAGAACCTCCTATAGCAAACTGCAGAGTGAAATCGACGTGCGGATACAGGTCGAACAGCAACTTAAACTCTTTGCCAAGGTCTTCGAAAACGCTCTGGAGGGAATTACCATCACCGACGACGAAGGTTCGATCATCGTTGTCAACCAGGCATTTACTGACATCACTGGATACGCACCGCAGGAAGTGGTCGGCCAGAATCCGAGAGTGCTGAAATCCGACAGACACCCTCCGGAGTTTTACAGCGATATGTGGCTGAGTCTCAAAGAGAAGGGGAGCTGGGTCGGCGAGATATGGAACCGCAGGAAGAGCGGTGAAGCCTATCCGGAGATACTCAGCATAAGCTCCATAACCGACGAATATGGAGTGGTAAATCATTATGTTGCCGTTTTTCATGACATTACCGACATGAAACTCAAGGAGGAGCAGATCAATTATCAGGCCTATCACGACGCGCTCACCGGCCTGCCGAATCGCAGTCTCGCCAATGACCGGCTGGAAATGGCCATACTTCATGCCAAACGGTGGAACAGCAAGGTCGGCCTATTCTTCCTCGATCTGGATAATTTCAAAACGGTCAACGACAGTCTCGGCCATGCCTTCGGCGACCGTCTGCTGCAGAAAGCAGGCAAACGGCTCGGCAGGGTCGTTGGCGAGGAGAACACCGTTGCCAGGCTCGGCGGAGATGAATTTCTGGTGATTGCAGTCGATATCGCCAGCGAACGGCAGGTTCTCAACCTTGCCGACCGGCTGGTGGAATGCTTCAAGGAACCTTTTCACATAGGCGATCAGGAAGTGTATGTCACCTTCAGTATCGGCATTACCCTCTTTCCCGATGACGGCGAAGAAATAACGGTTCTGACCAAAAACGCCGATGCCGCCATGTACCAGGCCAAACAGAATGGCCGCAACGCCTATTCCCTGTTCACTCCAGGGCTCATAGAGAAGGCCTCGGACCGAATGAGGCTGGAGAAGGATCTACGCCACGCTCTCAAAGACGACCAGTTCAGCGTTTTTTTTCAGCCGAAATATTCTCCGGCAGCCGATGTGGTGTCGGGGCTGGAGGCGCTGGTGCGCTGGCGGAAGCCCGATGGCTCGGTGGTCAGTCCCGGCGAGTTTATCCCTGTTGCCGAAGACACCGGACTGATAATCCCTCTGGGAGAACAGGTGCTCCGTCAGAGTTGCCGGGCACTTATATATCTGGATAGTCTCGGTTTCACGGGGTTGAAGGTGGCCGTCAATCTTTCGCCGGTTCAATTCATGCAACCCGATCTGGTGGAACGATTTCTGTGGATTCTCAAAGAAAACAACCTGCCGCCATCCCGTCTGGAACTTGAGATCACCGAGACGACGATGATGACCGATCTTCAGGCATGTTTGGCGAAATTGAACCTGCTGGTTGATCACGGCATACGTGTTGCCATCGATGACTTCGGTACAGGCTACTCTTCATTATACTATTTGAAGAACCTGCCGATCGATTCCCTCAAAATCGACAGAAGCTTCATTCGTGATATCACCCATGATTCCAGCGATGCACAGATTGTAGAAACCATTATCCTGATGGCGAGAAACCTCGGTATAGACGTGGTTGCCGAGGGCGTTGAGACCGCGGAGCAGCTTGCACTGCTCACCCGCTTTCGTTGCGAGCAGGTTCAGGGGTATTACTACAGCAGGCCCTTGCCGTTGGAGGATCTCGCCTCCTATCTCGTCGCCCAGGAGGGACGATGCGCCGCAGCCTGATGCTGCACCAGCACGAATAATGTAAAGGTTAAGGGTGAAGGGAGATCGCAGACAGCTTGTCGTGCAGCAACAGCGGACTTAAAAATGCCATCGCCTGTCGAGGAGACCGATACGATAATGGCATCGGCCTTGGTCTTGTCGTAGGGAAAAGGTATTGGTCCAAAAGCCAGTCTAGGAGCGCATACCATCGGCGCACTTCCACTGGGGAGTGAGGATTTCATGCTGACCGGGACTCAGGCCGCTGGAGCTGACAGCTTGCATGGCCTGGTTCAGAACCTCGGTTTCGTCGTTGAAGACATTGCAGAGGAGCTCGACTTCGCCGTCTTGGCAGGGTTCGACCATCAGTATAATCCCATCCGGGTGTACGACCCGGGTTGCTTCCCGTAGGGCCGCGATACTGTTCTGGTGGTGGAGGGAAAGGGTGAAGACGACGGCATCGAAGCAGTGTGCGGCAAAGGCAAGGCTCTCTCCTGAGGCCAGTGCAAAGGTGATGCCGCTCAGGCGCCCTCTTGCCTTGTCAAGAGCCACTCCCTCGGGGCCAACGGCGGTCAGCCGGCCAGTGTGGCAAGAGAGTTGAGAGCTGAGACGGCCGTCGCCGTAGCCGACTTCGAGGACGGACTTACCAGCGAGGTGGATGTGCCTGATGATGACGTCCAGGAAGAGATTTCCGGGGTCTATTATCATGAAGTCGTTGTAAAGATGGTGCGGCTCCGGAGTGATTGTGGCTTCAGGTGCCCTTCTTGCGATAGACCATGCCGTTGAATCTGGCAACAACCCTATCCTGCTCATCGCTCACCAGCACGTCATAGGCGCCGAGACGACCGGGTTCAGCCACTTCCGTGGCCACGGCGTAAAGCGTTCCCGATGATCTTCCCTGCAGGAAGGTAATATTGGCATTAATAGCCAGGGCCAGCTGTCCGCGGCTGTTGGAGGCGACAGCAAAGGCAAGATCGGCAAGAGTGAATATCGCTCCGCCCTGGACGACGCCGGCGGCGTTGAGATGTTTCTTCTCTATGTTCATGTGCGCCCGGCAGTAACCAATGGAGGCCTCATCTACTTCGATGCCGGTGAGCAGGGCATACTGGTCGCCCGACAGCAGGATCCTGGCTTTTTCTGTATCCATGTTTCTTGTCCATGTGTTTTCTTGGAATAATCGTTCTGTTCACTGAACACGTTTGTATGGCCCACTTTCCTTCAGCGCCCCGATTCCGCGGTTGGCTGGCCTGAAAATAGCTTTTCCGCTGAAGATCAAGGCGCAGGAGAATGTTTTCCTGGAAGCGCATGGGGAATCTTTTTAGCATACATCTTTTATGGGCGGCGTTGCATTTGTTTATTGAAAAATCCCTGGATTTCTTTATATCTATGAATAAGGTTTTTTCAGTGGCGCCGGAGTTCAGCTCCTGGATTTCCGGCGAGCCGTTTTTCAATAAACGCCTATGCCGGTACTGAGGTGGACTGGAGGTAGCGTGCCACCTTCAATATGACGAGGGGAGATATATGCTCAAGGTAGGATTTGTCGGCTGGAGAGGCATGGTAGGTTCGGTGCTCATGGAGAGGATGACGGCCGAGGATGATTTTGCCGGAATCGATCCTTATTTTTTCACGACATCCCAGGTGGGGCAGGAGGGACCCGATGTCGGAAGCGGATCCAGACCTCTTGCCGATGCCCATGATCAAAATTTTCTGGCGGAAATGGATATCATACTTTCCTGCCAGGGCAGTTCCTATACCACCAGCGTCTACGACACTCTGCGTTCGCGCTGGAGCGGTTACTGGATCGATGCCGCCTCCGCCTTGAGAATGAACAATGACAGCATCATCGTCCTCGACCCCGTGAATCGCGGGGTCATAGACGAGGCACTCAACAAGGGTGTCAAAAACTATATCGGCGGCAACTGCACCGTATCCCTGATGATGATGGCTCTCGGCGGGCTATTCGCAAATGATCTGATCGAATGGATCAGTTCCATGACCTACCAGGCAGCCAGCGGCGCCGGCGCCAAAAATATGCGGGAACTGCTGGTGCAGATGGGGCAGATCGAAAGCGAGGTCAAAGAGATGCTGGAGGATCCGTCTTCGGCCATTCTCGACATTGATAGCAGGGTAAGCGCCAAACTCAACGATGGCTCTCTTCTGCTCGATAAATGGCGAGTGCCGTTGGCGGCGAGTCTTATTCCCTGGATTGATTCGCCAATGGAGAACGGTCAGACACGGGAAGAGTGGAAGGGGATCAGCGAAACCAATAAAATTCTCAGCAGAAGCGATGACAACATCATACCCGTTGACGGCCAGTGCGTCCGCATCGGCTCGATGCGTTCCCACTCCCAGGCCTTTACCATAAAATTGAAAAAAGACATCGATGTGGCCGAGATCGAGAGTATTATTGACGGCCACAACCAGTGGGTGAAAGTCATCCCCAACGAGCGTACGATGACCGAAGATCAGCTGACGCCGGCGAGGATTTCCGGATCGCTGACCATCGCCGTTGGCAGAATACGCAAGATGAACTTCGGCAGCGATTATCTGACCGCATTCACCGTTGGCGACCAACTACTCTGGGGAGCGGCCGAGCCGGTAAGGCGCATTCTCAAAATCATTCGCGGCCATCTTGAGGGATAAATTTCAGGAGGCTGCGGTAGTTAAAGTATGCCTTCCATGACCTTGCAGTTACGGCATATTTTGATTTTTTCCTCCCAGGTTCTCTGGGATTTGCATTCGCAGATGGTGCCGTTGATAAACCAGCAAAACTTGCCTGAATTAAACTCCCAGGCCGGGCACTTGGTCTTTCTTTCCGGTGGGCATTCGAGTATCTCCCAGCAGTTTTTCAGGCCATTGTCGACATCGGCTTTTCTGAGATAGAGAAAATAGAGCTGCCGCTCCACGTGAGTCGGTACCGACCGCCACCCCTGTTCATAGGAGCAGACCGCCTTCAGGGAAGTACCCAGCAGATTGGCCAGATCTTTCTGCGTCTTCCCCAGTCTTTTACGAAACCGCGAAAATTCATCGTTATCCATATCTACCTTTTTCTAGAGTGAACTCATAGAACAATTATACCACAAAGTGGCAGGTTGTCTTACACGCATTTCTCATTGGGTGAAAAAAAGATTTTTGACGGATTGAGTGTAGCGGGATGATATGGTCGAAGCTTTGACCAACAGCGCAGAAGAATTGAATATTCGTCAACGAATGGTGTATACTTTGGTGGCAGGGCCGGTAGTGGCCGATACCAGGAGCATTTTCACCGGGAGCAGATGATGTTTGAAGAATCCGAACGAATGGTTGCCGATTTTGATCCCCACTTCACGATTTTTCACAAACTCATGTCTTTCAAGGTGCAGACTATCCTGCTTATCTCAAGCTCCTATGACGCCTTTATTATGGAAGAGGATGGTTCCATCGCCACCCAGGTTATTAAGGAATATCAGGGCCTGAGCCTCAGCGGTGCACCGATGATCACCAGAGTTTCTTCCGTTGCCGGGGCTCTTGAGGAGATCCGCTCTAAAAAATACGACCTTGTCATCACCATGCCTTTTCTCAAAGGAGTCAATGGCTTCGATATAGGCAGAGAGATCAAGGAAATCAAGCCGGTCCTGCCCGTTATCATTATCGTCCACAACCTGCAGTCCTTAAAGCTTCCGGCAGATGGTCACCACAACAGCATCGACAATATTTTTCTGTGGACCGGCGGCGCCGAGCTTCTACTGGCCATGGTCAAAAATGTCGAGGATCATATCAATGTCGTCGCCGATACGGCCAGGGCAATGGTGCGCGTCATCATTTATGTCGAGGATTCCCCGGCTGATCGCTCATATTTTCTTCCCCTTATTTATCGGGAGCTGGTGTGGCAGACACAGGCGCTACTGGACGAGAGTCTCAACGAAAAGCACAGACTGCTGCGGATGCGGGCCAGACCCAAGGTTCTGCTGGCGACCAGTTATGAGGAAGCGCTGTCTCTTTATGAAGCCTACAAGCCCTTCGTCTTCTGCATCATATCGGATACCCGTTATACCGTAGGCGGCCGCATGGAGGCGGAGGCTGGTCTCACGCTTCTGCGCAGCGTCCGCAGCGAGATTTCCGATCTGCCCTTGCTCCTGCTTTCCACTGAGGCTCTGAACCGGCCAAAAGCCCAGGCGATTCCGGCCGTGTTTATCGATAAAAAATCTCCCAATCGCTCTCAGGAGTTGCATGACTTCTTCCTCCAGCACCTTGGTTTCGGTGACTTCGTCTTTCGGCTGCCTGATCAGACAGAAATCGGCAGGGCGGAAACGATTGGCGAGCTTGAGAGAATGCTGAAGATCATTCCGGAAGAATCGCTCTGTTACCACGCCTCCAGGAATCATTTTTCCAACTGGATTATGGCCCGGGCCGAAGTGGCGATGGCCCGGCGCCTGCACAGGCAATATCTGGCCGAATTCAAGGACGGGGCCTCCCTGCGCAGCGATCTTGTCGACAAGATCCATGTCCTTCGCAAAATTCGCCAGAAAGGAGTGGTGGTGAAATTCAAACCGGATCGTTTCGATCCGGAAATAGTTGATTTCGTCAAGATCGGCGAAGGGGCCATCGGCGGTAAAGCTCGTGGGCTGGCGTTCATGTGGGCTCGTCTTCAGAACGCCCCCGCACCAGAGTCGATTCTGGGCGAGACGATTGTGACCATACCGAAAACCTGCGTTATTTCAGCAACCGGTTTTGCGTCTTTTGTCGAGGAAAACGGTCTTGTCCATAAGGCAGCATTGAGTGACATAGAGATTCAGGATCGATTCTTGCGAGCCCGTCTGCCGCAGTGGCTGCGAGACGATTTGCGGGTTTTTGCGGCAAAATGTCAGTTTCCTCTTTCGGTACGCTCGTCGTCTCTGCTCGAGGACGGCCTGTTCAGACCATTTGCGGGACTCTATTCCACCTATTTTCTCGCCAATAACAGCAACAGCCAGTCCGAGAGGCTCGAAGAGCTGGAAAATGCCGTCAAACTCATATACGCGTCGACATGGTTTGCCAGCCCCCGGGCCTTTGCCCAGAATACCGGCAGCAGCAGAGCCGACGCCATGGCGGTGATTATCCAGGAAGTAGTGGGCAACAAGCATAACGGCTACTGGTATCCTGCCGTCTCCGGGGTCGCCCAGTCGCATAATCATTATCCGATCCTTAATATGAAAGCGCATGAGGGAATTGCCCATATTGCTCTTGGGCTCGGTAAAACCGTGGTTGATGGTGAAAAGTCGCTACGTTTTTCGCCGGCTCATCCGGAGCGACTCATCCAGTTTTCCACTGTGGAAGATATTTTGGATAACTGCCAGAACACATTTTATGCCCTCGATGTGTCCACAGAGGCGGAGTTCTCCCGCCGCGACTCAAATTTGGTATTGAGGCAGGTGCAGGATGCCGACCAGGAATATCCTGTCCAGCAGCTCTCCTCGACGTACGTGGCCGCAGAGCACCGTATTCGCGATGGCTTTATGCCCGGCATGCGCATCATGACCTTTGCCCAGCTGCTTAAATATCGCATCTATCCCCTGGCCGAGGTGCTGTCGGAACTGCTTGAAATAGGCAGACAGGGCATGGGCTGCGAGGTGGAAATGGAGTTTGCTCTCAACCTGGCTGATGATCCCCGTCAGTCGATTCTCTACTTCCTGCAAATGCGGCCCATGGTGGCCGGCGGGGAGAGCGGTGATGTTGAGATCAGCATGGAGGAGGTGGCCGAGGCGATATGTTATTCCGGCAACTGCCTCGGGCATGGACGTTTTACCAACTGCGCCGACATCCTGTTGGTGAAGCCGGATGAATTCGACCCCGGCAGAACCCAGACCATCGCCTCGGAAATAGGTATTCTCAACGGAAAGCTGGAAAAACAATCCCGTCCTTATGTGCTGATCGGTCCCGGCAGGTGGGGCACAGCTGATCGCTGGCTTGGTATTCCCGTGCAATGGCGGGATATTTCCGGAGTGGGGGCAATGGTGGAAATACGCAATAGTAAACTCAAAGCCGAGCCTTCTCAGGGATCCCATTTTTTTCAAAATATTACCTCTTTGGGGATTCCCTATTTGACGGTTACGGAGTATGACGAAGGCGGAGAAAATACCATTGACGGCATCGCCGAGAGCGAGCGTTTAGACTGGCAATGGCTGCTTGCTGCAGACACCGTTGAGAGTACTCAATACCTCAGCCACCTGCGTCTGTCATCGCCATTGACCATCAAATGCGATGGCAAATCCTCAAAAGGAGTTATCATATATGAGCGCGGTGAAAGTTGAAGCTGCATAACCCTTCTGTTATCTGAGAAAAAAGGAGAAGCGATGGATCAGGTCATGAGCCAACTTAAGGAAAAGGATCCGGAACAGCGTGAGTTTCACCAGGCGGTGGAAGAGGTTCTTGAATCGGTCAAGCCCGTGTTGGACAGAAATATGGAGTACAGGCAGCTGGCTGTACTTCAGCGCATAACCGAGCCGGAAAGGGTTATCCTTTTTCGGGTACCCTGGATGGATGACCAGGGACAGGTACATGTCAACCGAGGCTTCCGGGTGGAAATGAACAGTGCCCTGGGCCCTTACAAAGGCGGACTGCGCTTTCATCCCTCCGTCAATCTGGGAATAATGAAATTTCTCGCCTTCGAGCAGGTCTTTAAAAATTCGCTGACGACGCTCAGCATGGGCGGCGGCAAGGGAGGATCCGATTTTGATCCCAAGGGTAAGTCCGACAATGAGGTGATGCGGTTCTGTCAATCGTTTATGGCGGAACTCAGCAGGCATATCGGCCCCAATACCGACGTGCCGGCAGGAGATATCGGCGTCGGTGCCAGGGAGATAGGCTTTCTTTTCGGTATGTATAAAAAACTGCGCAATGAATTTACCGGCGTACTCACCGGCAAGAGCCTGTCCTGGGGGGGGAGCCTCATACGGCCGGAGGCTACCGGTTATGGCAATGTCTACTTCGCCGCCGAGATGCTCGCTGAACATGGCGAAACCTTCTATGGTAAAGTGTGTCTTGTTTCCGGTTCGGGCAATGTCGCTCAGTTTACCACGGAGAAAATTCTCGAACTTGGCGGCAAGGTTGTCACTCTCTCCGATTCGTCTGGATACATCTATGACGAGGCCGGCATCGATGCAGATAAACTGGCCTTTGTCAAGCTTCTGAAGAATGTGCGCCGCGGCAGAATCAGCGAATATGCCGAGAAGTATCAGGAGGCGGTGTATGTGCCTAGTGACAGCTCGCTGGATCACAATCCGTTGTGGCGTCACAAGGCCGATTGTGCTTTTCCCTGTGCCACGGAAAACGAAATAAACGGCAAGGACGGTCTTTCCCTGATCGAGGGCGGGGTGCGTCTTGTCAGTGAAGGTGCCAACATGCCGTCCACCCCTGAGGCCGTTGATGTCTATCTCGACAATAAGTTGCTCTATGGACCGGGAAAAGCCGCCAACGCCGGAGGCGTGGCCGTGTCTGGACTGGAGATGTCGCAGAACTCAATGCGTTTATCCTGGCCCAGGGAGGAGGTGGACAACCGGCTTAAAGATATTATGAAGGCCATTCACAAAACCTGTCTGCATGCAGCTGAAGACTACGGTGTCAAAGGGAATTATGTGGCCGGGGCGAATATCGCCGGATTTGTCAAAGTCGTCAATGCGATGCTTGACCAGGGACTGGTATAGGAATAATATATACTATATTGACCAAGAAAAACGAAACTGAAGACAGAGCAGCAGCTAATGTATTGAAAGTACGATGTCTAAGTATGATCAGGAATGTGCCCTCGAATTTTCGACATTGAAAAAGAGGGTTGATAAATATTTTGTCGATGTAACGGTAAACTGCCCCTATCAATTGCCATATCCGGCAACTTTCTATCAGGGCTTGTTCGGTCCGCTCTCGGACCGGATGATGGAGCTCTTCCTGGCGGCTGGATATCGTCGCAATGGCAATTCCCTCTATGCTATGCACTGCAGAAACTGCAGTGCATGCGTTCCCATTCGCCTGCATTCAAAGCAGTTCAAACCGACCCGTTCTCAGAAGCGGGTGTGGCGAAAAAATACCGATGTCGACGTTTCCATAGGCCTCATTCGCCCTACCATGGAAAAACTTGCACTGTGCGAGAAATTTCTGCGGCAGCGCTATCCCCATGAAGGCAATACTGCCGAGGCCTATTATTCCGGATTCTTCCTCAATAAAATTACCTCCACTTTTGAAATCCGCTACAAAGTGGAGAACCGGCTCATAGGCAATGGTATAGTCGATATCGGCAGCAACTGGCTCAACGCCGTCTATTTTTACTTTGATACCGATGAGGCCAGGCGCAGTCCTGGTGTCTTTAATATTCTGACGATGATCAACTTCTGCTTGAACAAGAACATAGATTATCTCTATCTGGGATATAACATCGACAGGATTCCGGCCATGAACTATAAAAAAAGGTTCAATCCGTACTTTCTCTATGAGAACAACCGCTGGATTCGCGGAGAGTGAATGTTTGATGTAGAGAATGTTCTTTCTCTGCTGCGCACGGGGATCCGCTGGGTGATGGGATATCGTGTAGAGGTGTTTCATGCTGGTCTGGTCGATTCTGCAAACCTGCAAAATATCGGGATTGAACCTTTTTGTGGATAAATAGGCGGCTACGCACCATATTGTATGGCTGCGTCGGATTTCTTTGATATGTAGTGCCTTCTGTTTGACTTCATCTGTTTTTCTGTGATAATATCAGGGTATGAAGGGTGCTGTACCTGTGGACAGCGCGCCTGTCAACGGATTGAAGGGAGGGACGCTATGAAGAGATGGCAAATTGAACAGATTCTTTATCTCAATGACGTGGAAAAAAACAAACTGGCGCTACCCCAGACCCCCCAGTTGAGCGGCATGCCTCTTCACGTCCGTTCCCCTCAGAAGGAAAATATTCTCAAACGTTCACTGCGGAGGGGGGTGGGAATTCTTGTGGCAAGCTTTTAGCAAAAAGACAAGCCGAAACGTTCTCTGCTCGCCTCAGACCAGAGGTGAACCCGTGAGTTCATAGCTTCTTCATGGATCCGCTGGAATCGTTCACGTGGTTTAAGCCTAAGCCTAAGACTCAGGGCGATATCTTTTTCTCATTACCCATCTGTTTGAGCCAATAATCTCATACTGTGTCCTGGAGATGCGTATCTCAGGAGTGGCTGCAGCCAGGACGGCTACGGCGCAGCGGGTTCATGGCGTCCCGCGAAAATATCTATTCCGGGTCCGCTGCCCGTTGAAATTACGTGGCACACAAATACCAAACTTTACGAATTTGGGAGTGAGAAGATGTCTTTTTCTTCAGGCGCCAAAATACTCCGGGGCATTGTCCTGCTTCCACTTGATGTTGCAGCCCATGCTGGGTTTCTGCTCCACGGTGACGGCCTCGCCTGCTACAAGCTGTTCGACGGCGCGGGTGAGATCCTCACCGGTTACCGGTTCACTGTTGCCGGGACGGGCACTGTCGAACTGGCCGCGATAGACGAGTTTTTTGTCGGCGTCGAAAAGAAAAATATCAGGGGTGCAGGCGGCGCGGTAGGCCTTGGCCGTCCTCTGATCTTCATCGACAAGATAGGGAAAGGAAAATCCGAAGGCTTCGGCGGTTTCCACCATCCGTTCAGGGCTGTCGTCCGGATACTCGCTGAAGTCGTTGCTGTTGATGGCGACAACCTCTATCCCCTGCATCTGGTACTGCTTTATTTTATTGGTCAACTCTTCTCTGATATGGATAACATACGGGCAGTGGTTACACATGAAGATGACAAGAAGACCTTTGTCTATCCGGCGGTCGGCAAGAACGTAGGGTAGTCCATCGGGCGCGCTGATGTCGATAGGTGGTGCTTCGGTTCCGAGTTCGAGCATTGTTGATGGTGTCAGCGACATGGTTTCTCCTTTGGTTGGTCCAGGTATTTTACGAAAAATGCAGCTTTTCCCAAAATAGTATTTCTTGTAAGGGTATAATGTGACTCTGTTTCGTGACAGAGATTGTCCTCCGTGAGGGTGCGACGATCGCCTCTTCAGGTGAGACGGAAGCACTCGTACAATAGTGTGATATTGCCACACTTCCGTTCCCAACTGGCGCTCGTCTGCAGCCTCTTCTTTCCGCTCTTTACATAGTTATTCATCATCAGCGCAATAGCAAGGTATTGACGCCTGGTGGGGGAGCGGAGCTGTACGTCAGTTTTGGGGAAGAGGGGTGCAAAGAGAGTGCGGATCAATCTGTTAATAAGACCGGTGGACGGCTGTACAGGGCTGGGCAGAGTGCCACGCCTGTTAGATAATCTCCACCTTAGTGGTGGAATGGGATTATGAGGTGCCGAACCGCAACCATCATCCGGCTGCGATTCGGCGATTTTCTCGCTTACATTTTGACTACGTTTTCCGCAGCCGGGCCTTTTTGGCCCTGGACGACGTCAAAGCTGACGCGTTCTCCTTCCGTGAGAGACTTGAAGCCATCTGCCTGGATAGCGGAATGATGGACGAAAACGTCCTGGCCGCCGTCCTGCTCGATAAAACCAAAACCCTTTGCGTCATTAAACCACTTTACTGTTCCTTCTGCCATTTCTGGTGCTCCTGTGTTGTCGGGGAACCTCCCCCTTTGTTCAGTTGTCGGCCGCTCGTTTGGCGGAGCCGACAGTGTAAAAAACAGCCGGTGTTGTGAAATCAACGCCAGCTGCTGTGCCATCGGGCAAAACGTTTTCCGATGGCAAAATATTCTATCCGTGCGGCATTGTGTTCTGAAGATGAATTGTTTTAGTATTCAGCGTCGTTTTTTCTTACCTTTTTTTGGCGGAAGAGCCTCTTTACACACCAGCTCCCGATGTTTGAAGAGCATTTTGTTGAGGGTTTCCATTGCTTTGTGTCCTTCTCCGCGATTTGACATTTCGACAAAGGCAAAGCCTTTGGATCTGCCAGAGAATTGATCGGTGATGAGATGTGTATTTAATACCTCGCCATATTCACCAAAAAGGGTAGCTATTTCAGGTTCAGTTATATCATAGGGAAGATTGCCAATAAAGAGTTTCAAACGGGTCTCCTTGAGACTGAGATACGCAGCAATCTTTATCGGCAACGAAGATGCAAGAAGTGTTGCAAGTAGGATGGACAAAAATACAGTGCTGTATCTGTTTTATCTAAAAACTGTATATCACTAAACAGCAAAAGCAAGAGGTATTCAAGGAAAAAAGCGTGGTCGACACTACAAGCTTCCTTTTTTACTCCCGGTTGGCAGAACGCTGCAGGATCGCTGCATCTCGGAGAGAGGACGCAGAGATACGGTATTGGCGGGATTTAAAGAAGAGACGGCCCGGCGGGGGAGGTGCAGAGGACACAACGAGTCGATTATATGTTCGACACTATGAAAGCAAAGAGGAGTAATCGCAAACGAATCGAAATATCTCTGTAACTGTATCCTTTCCGGAATCATAATATGGGAGCGCTATTTTCCGGGCACTTTCAACAGCAACAGGGTGGCATATATGGCCATGCAGTATACATAGGTGACTCCGAGCACCACCTGGTCAGTGAAATACAGGAAGAAGGAGTGGATGACATCACTGGGGGGCATATTCCTTCTGCCTCCATAAAATTGATGGGCAACTCACTCTACAGTAACTCCGAAGACTGGGCGAAAGCTGCACTGCTCTTGCTCAAAACAGCAAAGGACCCCCAGGCCTCATTCAGTGGAGCGAGTGGATTTCTTGCAACAGCATTCGATTTTGAAAGAAAACGATAAAGATGGTTTTCTCATCATCATTTGTGCTTTACTCCCTTCCCTTTTTCCCGTAACTCCTGCACCTACACCGGCATGCCATCTAAAAAAGACCTCTTGTCAAGCAACGGTCTCTTCTGTATACATTAGGTAGGTTGAAGATCTATTATCTACTGACTATATCACAGTTTCAAGGGAGCAATGTTCCATATATACCGTCGCAGCCGGAATCCGGCATTCTGGATATCTCTGTTTCTGCTCATTGTGTCTTTCCTCCTGCCGGTGAGGGGCATAACGGAAACGGATGAGAATACACTTGCCTACCTCAAGACGCTTTCCATAGAGGAACTGCTCGAACTCAAGGTCACTTCGGTTTCCAAACGGCCGGAGACGCTTTTCAATGCCGCCGCCGCTATCACGGTCATCACCCCCGAGGACATTCGCAGGACGGGGGCGAGAACCATTCCCGACATTCTTCGCCTGGTTCCAGGCATCCAGGTGGGACAGGTCGACGGTTCAAAATGGGAAATCGGCGCCCGGGGATTCAATGATTTCTTCGAGAACAAGCTGCTGGTGCTCATCGACGGCCGCAGTCTCTACACCCCGCTCTACTCGGGGATATATTGGGACAGAGTTGACACCATACTCGAAGACATAGAACGCATCGAGGTGATTCGCGGACCGGGAGCGACGGTGTGGGGCGCCAATGCGGTCAACGGCGTCATTAATATTATATCCAAAAACAGCGCAGAGACCCAAGGTGGCCTGGTGCAGGCAATGTATGGAACCAGAGAACAGCCTCTAGCGGCCGCCCGTTTCGGCGGCAGGTTTGGGGAGACAACAGCCTACAGGTTCTATGTCAAAGGATTCAAGCGTGACGAAATGGAAACGGCAAGCGGCGCCGACGCTCATGATGCTTTGCAGTCATCCCGGGCCGGTTTGCGCCTCGACAGCAGCTGGAAGGACAGCAGTTTGTCCTTCCAGAGTGAATTATATAAAGGAGAAGCCGATTTCACATCGCTACTCTCTGGCTTTCTGACTCCGCCTTTCTTTCGCCGTTCCGAAGAGACCGAGAAGTTCCATGGCGGCCATATCCTGACGGAATACCATCACAATCTTTCAAAGGTCTCTGATGTCAATGTCAAGTTGTATTATACCGGCTATACCCAGGATCTGGTGGTAGTCGAGGAGGAGAGGGATACCTTCGATTTCGAACTGCAGCACCACCTGAAACGCTGGCCGGACCATCAGATAGTCTGGGGCGTGGGAGTAAGATGGACAGAGGATGAGACCGAAGGTACCTTCTCAACCACTTTTACCCCAGCCTCGGAGTCAACCGTTTTATGGAGCGCCTTTCTCCAGGATGACATATCGGTTGTCGAAAACACCCTCTGGTGCACGGTCGGTTCCAAGTTTGAACACAACGATTACTCCGGCTTTGAAATTCAGCCGAGTATCCGACTGCGTTACATGCCTGAAAAACACCATCTTCTCTGGGCTGCGATCTCGCGGGCGGTGCGCACGCCGTCGAGGACGGAACAGGACGTCACCATCCATTTCGCTTCCTTCCAGCAAGGCCCCACCCCTGTGCAACTCCGCCTGGTAGGTAACGACGATTTCGACTCGGAGGAGCTGATCGCCTATGAATTCGGCTATCGCTGGCAGTGGACTGATTCCCTCTCGGTCGATGTCGCCACCTTCTATAACGACTATGGCGATCTACGCGGCGAGCGTCAGGGGAGAGCTTTCTTGGAGACGGCACCGTTACCGTCGCACCTGGTCATTCCCAACACCTTCGTCAACAACATCGAAGGTGAATCCTACGGCATCGAAATCTCTGCGGCCTGGCAGGTATTGGAACATCTCAAACTGATGGCGGGCTATTCCTGGATGGACCTCAATCTCGAGTATTCTGATCGGCATCAGTCCAATACGCTCAATTCGCTGAATTCGGAGAAAAACTACCCTCGGCATCAATTCCAGATCAGAGGGTACTATGATATGAGTCCTTCGCTTTCCTTGAATGGCGAACTCTATTACGTGGATGAATATGAATCCGACACTATCGGCGAATACCTGCGCTTTGACCTTCAGCTGCTCTGGGAGCCGCTTGAGGCATTGCAGCTTGCCGTCGGTGGCGAGAATCTGCTTTCCTCAGGCCATAAGGAGGCTATTCCAACTGGATCTGGGATTGTCTCGTCGCATATTCCTCCGACATACTGGCTCAAGGCAACCTACAGGTTTTAGGTTTTTGTATGTCGCTTGCTTTACAACTACAATGGTGTTTGCGAAAAACGCGCTTTCTCTGTCTCGCCGCTTTCCTGGGTGTCCTGTCCCTGGCTTCAGCCGGGGTCGCACCGGCTTCTCCCCAGACTACTGAGCATCATGTCAAGGCTGTATTTCTCTATAATCTCGCCAGGTTTGTCAGTTGGCCAGGGTTATGGATGGAGCGTTCTGAGTATTTCACTATAGGCATTGTCGGGAATCCCCCCTTCGGCGCCATCATCGATCAGGTTGTGACCGGCGAACGCTGGAGAGGCAAGCCAATGCGAGTAGTGTTCTATGATGAAGCCGAAGATATTAGTGTCCGGGTGTGTGACGTTCTCTATATTGGTGCGGATCAGCTCCGGCATTTCGACGACATCAAAGAGAGACTTGCAGGGCTTCCTGTCCTCACAGTCGCTGATACCCCCGGATTTCTCGCCATGGGAGGTATGGTCAATCTTGTGCGAAAACAGCAGCGGATAGGGGTGGGTGTCAACCTGCAGGCGGTCCGGTATTCGGAGCTGTCAATAAGCTCGAAGTTGTTGAGACTTGCAACCATAGTTGATTGAGAGGCATGCACCGTTTACTCACCCATTTCTATAACTGGCCAATCAGCAGAAAGCTGTCGGCTGTGGTTTTGCTGACCTCAGGGCTGCTGATCGGAGTAATGACGGTTGCTGTTTCCATGGAAAAGCTGTTCAGCTTCCGGGCTAAACTGGTGAGCAACAGCAGGGTGTTGGCCGAGGTGATCGGTGATAATAGCACGGCGGCCCTGGTGTTTCGCGATCCCGATACTGCCTATGAGATGTTGAGCGCGCTACGGGCCGAAAGGGACGTGCTCTCCGCCGCTCTCTACAACGAAGACGGAACACTGTTCGTCTCTTACATACAGCCTCAATATGGCAACAGCAGGGCGGCAACCACCCTGCCGGAAAAAATGGTAGAGAAAGCAGATACCATCGTTGAGCGTTTCGCCGAGGACTATTTCGATGTCATCCGTACGATTTCCCTTAAAGAAGAGATAATTGGCTTTATTATCGTGCGCACCGATCTGACCAGGCTCGACCGCCGGTTGCTGCACTTCTGGCTTGTTATTTCTACATTCAGCGCTCTCCTGTTGACCGGTGGAATGCTCTTATGTATCCGTTTGAACAGAGCAGTGACAGCGCCAGTAACTGAACTGGCCCGTACAATGCAGCAGATTACGCAGACGCAGAATTACCAGAAGCGGGTGGAAAAGATACATGACGATGAGATAGGCATTCTTGTGGACGTCTTCAACACCATGCTTGCCAAGATTCGAAAGCGTGAATCGGAGCTTGAACTACATCAAGACCATCTTGAAGAACTCGTCGAGATTCGCACACGCGAACTGCAGGATGCCAACAGCAAATTGATCAATGAGATCAAAGAGCGCCGGGAAATACAAAAAAAGCTTGGCCAGGCCGAAAAAATGGAGGCCATAGGCACCCTCGCCGGCGGTGTCGCTCATGATCTCAACAACATACTCTCGGGGATCGTCAGCTATCCTGATTTTCTCCTGCTCAACCTGCCTCAGGATTCAGAACTCAGACGACCCATTGAGACCATCCGTGCATCGGGAAAGAAGGCGGCGGCAATCGTCACCGACCTGCTCACCTTGGCTCGACGTGGGGTCAAGATAGAGGAGCGGGTGGATATGCAGGAATTGGTTACCGCCTATCTGGCCAGCCCCGAGTTTCGAGAACTCCTGAAGACCCATCCCAAGACAGAGGTGCGCTTTGACTGCTCCAACCAGCACTATTGGGTCAAAGGATCTCCCATTCACTTGAGTAAAACCGTCATGAACCTCGTGGCCAATGGAGTAGAAGCGATGGTGGATGGTGGAGTCTTGGAGATCACACTAGCCTCGGTGACGCTCAACAGCAGGCCGGCGGGCTTCAGTACCTGGCGTTCAGGACCCTATATCAAACTGGCAGTGGTTGATTCCGGTGTCGGTATCGCAGAGAAAGAACTGGAAAGGATTTATGAGCCCTTCTACTCACGCAAAGTGATGGGAAAAAGCGGTACGGGATTGGGCATGGCAGTGGTGTGGGGAACGGTCGAGGATCATGGGGGACACATCATCATTGATAGCCTGGAAAACGTAGGGACAACGTTTCAGCTTTTCTTTCCGGCGGATGATACTATTGATGGTAACCATACAGAGAAAGAGGAGGAGGGGGTTCTGAGAGGTGCGGGAGAGTCGGTTCTGTTAGTCGACGATTCCGAGGAGCAGCGCAACATCGCTTCGGATATTCTCCACTATCTCGGATATATGGTCACTACGGTGGCCAGCGGCGAGGAAGCAATTGAGTATCTGCGACGTAATTCGGCCGATCTCATCATCCTCGACATGATCATGACTCCCGGAATCGACGGCCTACAGACCTATAAGCGAATTCTGGAGTTTAAGCCATACCAAAAAGCCATAATAGCCAGCGGCTACTCCAATCCGGCAAACATTGAAGAGGCCAGGAAACTGGGCGTGTCAGCCTATGTGAGAAAGCCCTACACGGTCGCTAGAATTGGAGAGGCGCTGCGGGAAGTACTTTTTCCATCAGCCGGAAAAAGGAGTTGAGAGATGTCTGCCCTTCCGGCTGAAAAGAGGGGCCCGGTTTGCTCTACAGTCGTTTTTTGGTGAAAAAAGATGGAAAAGCGGCGGGAGGATGGGGAGTGCCTCCGTTATGCTGTTTTCAACCCAGGCAGAGTTTTCAGAAGATTGTCGAGATAAACCTGGATCAGGTGAAAGGCGTCGCAGTTGCTGCGCCTGCATGTATTGAAGCAGATGTGCGACTGCCGTGTGCTGCCAGCAATTATTCCTCAACCTAGAGCAACATCGAGCATCATCATGATTGTAAAGCCTGCCATGGTCGCCATGGTCACCGTATCGATATTGGCGAGGCGTTGCTGCGATTCGGGGATCAGTTCTTCGACGACGACAAAGATCATCGCACCGGCGGCAAAGCAAAGGGCATAGGGAAGGATGTGTTGCATTTTCAGGACAAAAAGGGCGCCTATGACACCGGCAATCGGTTCAACCATGCCGGAAAACTGGCCCAGCAGAAAAGCTTTGGTCTTCGACATTCCTTCCCGGCGAAGAGGCATTGAAACAGCTGTCCCTTCCGGAAAGTTTTGTATGCCAATACCGAGTGCCAGAGCGATGGCTCCACCGATGGTGGCTGAAGGCAGATCTGCCGCCACAGCCCCAAAAGCCACACCGACCGCCAGGCCCTCCGGTATGTTATGCAATGTTATGGCCAATACCAGTAGTGTGCTGCGCTGCCAGGAAGTCTTGATGCCCTCCTTCTTGTCTATTGCCAATCCGGGATGCAGGTGCGGAAGGAATTTGTCGGTCAGGCGCATGAATATGCCGCCTCCGAGAAATCCTACAGCGGCCGTCAGCCAGGGAAGATGGCCGAGGTTTTCCGCCATTTCGATACCAGGTGCGAGCAAAGACCAGAAACTTGCAGCAATCATTACTCCGGCGGCAAAACCGAGCATCGAATCCATGAGTTTCTGATTAACGCTTCGTGTGAAAAAGACAAGCCCCGCTCCAGCTGCGGTAACACCCCAGGTAAAAAGTGTAGCGATCAGCGCCTGAACAACGGGATTGTACTGCATCAGCCATTGGGTCATTGACTCTTTCCTCCCTCATAATGATTGATCATCTCTGCGAAATTGCGATGCACGACATAGCACAGCAAGGTAGAGTGCTCTGGCCAGGCACATCTCTTCCAGCTGAGAACATGCTTATCAGTTGAAGCGAACTCCTCAGATAAAGTGTTTATTCTAAGTGCAGCAAACCATAATACTCATTGCATATTCAGATACTCTAGACTTTTTCGGATGCGCGCGCAAGTCCAAGGGCGATATGGGGTGAGATACCTATGCTTTGAAAATTACCAGCGATTGTTTTTCCCTCTATTCGCGTCCGAAGAGGGAAAAAGCCAGAACCATCATTTTTGGCTCACCCAACGGGGCTGTTACATTTACATTCTTTCCAAAACATTCTTGGAGTGTTGTGTAATCAAGCGAACACGGACTAGAAAGAAGAGAGCCTGCTGCAACCGTTCAGGCGGTATTGAGCACATTTTTCACCGCCGTGGCCAGGCTGTAGAGAGAGTAGGGCTTGCGCACGAAACTGCCGGCGCCCAATGCCAGGGTGGCACGGACTTCGCTGTCCTCGGAGAAGCCGCTGACGATGATCCCCTTCTGGCCCGGTTCCTGCTCGAGGATGGCAGCATAGGTGCTGCGCCCGCCCATGCCCGGATTCATGATCATGTCGAGCAGCACCAGATCGAACTTCTTGCGCCTGACACGCTCGAGGGCGGCCTCGCCTGAAAACGCGCTTTCGGGGAGGTAGCCCAGGGTCGTCAGCATCTGGCAGGCAATTTCGAGTTGTTGGGGCTCATCGTCGATCACCAGGATTTTTTCGCCGTCGCCATGCAGTTCCTCTTTTACGGTTTTCTGCTCGGGCTGGCTCACCGGTTCGTCGGTGGCCGGCAGATAGAGACGGAAGCGTGCGCCTTCGCTGCTGTTGTCTGCCGTCACGCCTCCGCTATGATCCTTGGCGGTGTTCCAGACAATCGACAGTCCGAGACCGGTTCCGCTCCTCCCCATCTGCTTCCTGGAATAAAATGGTTCGAATATATGGGCGATTGCCGACTCGGCAATGCCGGCTCCCATATCTTGAACCTCGAAGACCACATAGTCGCCGGAGGCAAGATCGCAACCAATGTCCGCGGAAGAATCGTGACGTCTGTTAAATGTCGCAATGCTGAGGCTGCCCTCGGGCGGGGTGGCCTCGTAGGCGTTGGTCACCAGGTTCATGATCGATTTAATGACATGCAGGGTGGAGCAGTGGGTATTGGCGAGCTGCTGATCGAGATTGAGGGTGCAGCTTACCCTGGGATGGCGTTCCTGCAGTCTCCTGAATTCTGGAGATTCGAGATAACGGCCGATCAAGGTGTTGAGATTGGCCGTTTGGCGGACGGCGGCCACGCCGCGCGCCATGGTGAGCAGATCATCGACTATCTGCGCCGCCTGTTCGCCCGAATTCTTGATGGCCTCGATCTGTGGGCGCATGGGGTGATCGTCGTCGAGCTGATAGAGAAGCAATTCAGGGTAGCTGACGATGCCTGAGAGGATATTGTTGAGATCGTGTGCCACTCCGCCGGCCATGAGGCCTACGGCCTCCATCTTCATGGAGCGATGCAGTTTTTCCTCCATTTCCCTCTGTCTGGTGATGTCTTTGAAGAAAATAAAACGGTAATTGGCGCCCTGATAGGTGAAAGAGCTGACATGGAGCTCCACTGGCAGGGTGGAGCCGTCCCTGCGGTGAAAAACGGCCACTGGCTGTCTGTTTTCGCTCTTATCCCCTTTGAGTCCCGCCACTTCTGCCGAACTCATCAGGCTCTCGGCAATGGACGCGGGGTCGATGTCGCACAGTTCCTCCCGGGGATAGCCAAGACATGCAGCTGCCGCATCATTGGCGTGGACGATCTTGTTTTTATCTCGTACGGCGTCATGGTGAAGCCAGAAGATGGGAAAGGAGCAGGAGTCGACGGCGTACTGGGTCAACAGCAGTTGCTGCTGGGTTTTTTGCAGCAGCTCCGATTGCTCGACAATCTCCTGGTTGCGGCGGCGCAGTTTGCTGTTGAATCTCTTGAGGGTGATCTGCCGGTAGAACAACAGGAAAAAAAGAAGGGCACCACCTGCTAGGATGCCAAAGATCAGGCGATAATTGGTGCCTTCTTCATACTGTACCGATACCCAGCGGTTGAGGATTTCCTGGTGCTCCTCCGCCGTGATCGACTCAATCGCTTTGTTCATGGCGGAAAGCAGAAGCGGTTCATCGTTGCGAAGGCCCATGCGCAGTTCGAGATCTTCACCGGTGTTGCCGGCGATCTTCATATCACCGGGATAGTGTTTTTGGAGAGTGTAGACAAGTGTGGGCAGCGAACCGACGAAGCCGTGCAGGTTGCCGTCGCGGACCATGGTCAGTCCCTGCTGCACTGTGGCTACTTCCACGATTTCCACCTGCGGATAACGCTGTCTGAGCAGAGTACCGAATGCGTAGCCTTTCTTGACCCCCACTCTCCTGTCCCGCAGAGCGCCGAACTCAGCGATGAACGGTGCCGATTCCCTGGTGGCGACCACCAGCGGCGTGGTGAAATAGGGCTTGCTGAAATGAAGATAGAACCTTCTGTCAGGCGTCGACATGGCAAGGGATACCAGGTCGCAACGTCTGCTCTCGGCGAACTCCAGGGTCTGTTGCCACGACGTGGTGGGGACCAATTCCATCCTCACTCCAAGCCGAGCGGCCAAAAGGCGCATGTAATCGGCGGCCATGCCGATATGATTGCCCTGGGCGATGCCCTCCAGGGGCATCCAATCTGGATCGGCGCAGAGGTTGAAATGGTTTTTCTCGGCCAGATAACGGCGCTCCGCTTCACTTAGCCGCGGCTGTGTTCCTTTACTCTGGCTCATATACCATCTGGTGTGAAGTTGACTCAATTCCTCCTTGCTCAGAGAGGCGGCCGCCTTGTCGAGCAGGCTCAGGAGGATGGTGTTGTCGGGATGAACGGCGAGATGGTGCGGTGCCGAAGGGAATATGACATTGGCGGTAATCGGAATGCTCGAAACCTCGTCGAGCAGATGCTTGCCGATATAGTAGTTGAACACGCCATGCGCGCCTATGGCGGCATCGGCTTCGCCCGACATCACCCGGCGAATGGAATCCAGCAGATTAGCAGTGGTCAGTAGAGTGATATCGGGATAATAGCGTTCGAGCAGCTCCTCCTGGGCATAGCCGCGGGCCACGGCCACGGTGGCTCCCCTCAATTGTTCCAGATCCGTCGGTGTTGTACTGTTTTTACGCGTCAGAATGGAATTGAAGACGTCGACCACGCTTTTCTGGGAAAACAGAAACCGTTTTCGCCTCTGAGGCGTAACGGTCATGTTGGTTATACAGTCGATTTCTTGTGTTTCAAGCATCGACACGTATTCGCTCCAGCTGTAACCGCTGACGAAAGAGACCTCAATCCCCAGTTGATCTGCAAGCAGAAGGAGATATTCGTTGACGTAACCTTTCGGCTTTCCGTCTTCGACGTAGTTGTACGGGGGCCAGTCTTCAGCGAGTTGAACCCGAATTTTGGCATGGTTCTTCAGCCAACTCTTCTCGGCAGAAGAGAGGTGAAGGGGACTGCTCGCCATCGCAGTGGAGAAACCAAGGATGAGCAAGAGAATGAAACAACAGAGGCTTGCGGCACCAGAACGAAACAGATTTGTACAGAGTGCAGCCATAAAAAACGATGGATAAACATTGTCACAACAGGTATAAGGCATGAGTTTCCGATTCTCTTGCCCGGCGAGGATTCGGGCACCGATTACCACCAGTCCAACTTTCACCGCTGCAGACGGTATTAAGACGGTATTATCTCCTATCGGCGGAGTCCAGCATTTTCTTTATTACTTAATTCCCCACGGTCATGTATCAGCTGCCGTCTGCAAAAGAAAGTTGATTGTATTGAACAGCGTAGTGGCAAATCAGCTCTCATCTTCTTCTTCAGGCTCATTATGCCAGCGCATCCACAGGATAGTGAAAGAATACGTATAGAGTGTCGCTGTAACGACAATGGCCAGGAGTGTGTGCAGGGTGGCTATAATATAGAACCCCAACAAGACGCAAAAAAGCGGAAAGAACTGGTAGAGAGCACAGGGAAGCCAGATCCGCATAGTATTGTCTCCATGCCATTTGATGAGTATCGTCTCAGTGTATCATCAAATGGAGGCGGCAACAAGTCGGGCTGACCACCAGGCGGTTGTGTTGACGGTCGGTTGAGATGAAGAGAATACACACTATTAATTCAAGGGAAGTGTATGGGGTTTGGCGATATACAGAACAGGGTGGTGGCAGAACTGGAGCATGGAAGGACAAAAAAGCAGATCTTTGAGAGACTTGTGGCCGAGTCGCCTGCCAAATCGGCCACGATCGCTTACTGCATTGCCGCCGTACCCGACCAGGAACTGCGGCGAAAGTATCTCACCCACAATGCGATTCTCTGTGTTTTGCTGGTGGTCTATGCCGCTTTGAATCTGTACAATGGACTGCCTGTGCAACCCGATGAGCCAACTCTCTTTATTGCCATAACGACGTTGATTCCACTGGTATTCGCCTATTTCGTCTTTCGTTTTCATGGAGGTGTGTACCGGCTCACAGGAATATGGTTTTCCATTGATCTTCTTGAAAACCTCCTTCTCGTCGGTGCTCCGGACGGTTTGGCCGTACTTGAACTGGTGGCTCTTTTTGCTATCATCGTACTCAGTTTTCTTATTGCCCGCCGAGTATTCCCGCAGCTGGGCATACTCGGGCCGAAAAAAGATGCGATGGGAATGTATAGGCTCTGACCGGTCCACGCTGGAATTTCTGCTTCCTGCTCCTACTCTTCCGTATCGTGGCCGCGGTATTCGGCGGCCTGGATATTGAGCCGTTTCATGATCTTTTGCAACGCTGCCCGTGAGACACCTGCTATTTCGGCGCTTTGGGAGACATTTCCCTTGGTCTTGTTCAGCAGTGAAACGATGTATTTGATAGTGAAGGTATCGACAACCTGCTGTTTGGCGTCTTTGTAGGTCGTCTCAGTGGGTACCGGGAGTCCACCGGTGGATTCAGCGCGCCTGCCGCTTTTATGGAGAGGGTTTTCAATGAAGTTGAGATCGTCCAGTTGAATAATCTGACCGGAGCTGAACATAACGATTCTTCGCACCACATTTTGCAGTTCCCTGACATTGCCGGGCCAGTCGCGGTCCACAAGATTTGAGACGGCCCGTTGACAGAAAGTTTTCGGAGGTACGTTGAGTTCCTCGCAAACCTTCAGGGTAAAGTGGTGTATGAGTTCAGGTATATCATCACGCAGGTCCCGGAGGGAGGGAGTATTCAGGGTCACCACATTGAGACGGTAGTAGAGATCTTCCCGGAAAAGCTTGTCTTCTATCATCTGCTCGAGGTCGAGGTTGGTCAGGGCAACCACCCGGACATCCACTTTCTGGGTCTCGGAACTGCCAAGAGGCCTGAATTCCTGTTCCTGTAAAACGCGCAGGAGTTTGCTCTGAGTCTGCAGAGGCAAATCGCCCACTTCGTCGAGACAGATGGTGCCGCCGTTGGCTTCGGCGAACATGCCCTTCTGTGTCTGGGTGGCGTCGGTGAAGGCTCCCCTGGTATGTCCAAACAGTTCACTCTCCAACAGGTTTTCCGGGATGGCGGGACAATTGACCATGACCAGCGGCTTGTCAACTCGATTACTGAGGCTGTGGATGGCTCGAGCGGTGAGTTCTTTGCCCGTTCCCGACCCACCACGCACCAGCGTGGTATAATTCGATTTGGCGACGATATCGAGATTATACAGAAAATCACGCATCCTTTCGGAGGAACCTACGAACTCGGAAGCCCCGCCGCCATTTTTCACCTTCTCTCTGAGGTAGAGATTTTCACGTATCAGCTGGTTGCGTTCGAGACCTTTGCCGACGATCCTGAGAAGTGTCTCTTTATCAAATGGTTTGGAAATGAAATCATAGGCTCCTGCGCGCATCGCCTTGACGGCAGTTTCGATGGTGCCATACCCTGTCATCATGATAACGGTCATCCAGGGGTCGAACATTCGCATTTCCGCAAGCAGCTCAAGACCATCCATGCCTTCCATCTTGATATCGATCAGGGCCAGGGAGAAGGAGGAGTCCTGCAGCAGGGCGAGTGCCGCGGCACCGCTGCCGCAGGTCGTTACATCGATGTGGGGGAGTTTACGGCTGAGAATGCGCTGGAGTCCCGAGCGCATATCATGCTCGTCATCGACAATAAGCATTCTGGTTTCACTCACCGTCATTCTCCATGGGTAATGTTATGACAAATCGGGTATACCCCTCTTCCGTGCTGCTTTCGACGACGATATCGCCGCCGTGCTCCCGGACGATACTGTAACTGACGCTTAGTCCCAGACCTGTACCTTTACCTGTGGACTTGGTGGTGAAGAATGGATCGAAGACTCTATCCTGCAGCTCTTCAGGAATCCCGCAGCCGTTATCTTGAATACTAAGCACTATGGTGCCGTTAGAGGGGGAGTAGGTGCTGGTAAATCGAATGACGCCTTCTTTGCCGATGGCCTGGGCGCCGTTGAGCAGAAGGTTGAGCAGAACCTGGCGCATCCGGTCACTGTCGATGGCCAGCAGCGGAATGTTCTCATCCAGGGAAGTCTCAAGACGAATGGACTGCATCTCCATCTGATTCCTGGCCATGGACACCACCTCCACTACCAGACCGTTTATCGAGGAAGGGCTGAGTGTCGGTTTGGACTGCCTGGAAAAACGCAGCAAATCTGAGATGATATTCCTGCAGTTGTCAACGTGTTTTTCTATTATATGCAGGTCCTCTTTAGCCTCTTCGCTGAGGTTGCTTTCGTCCTTTACCAGTCCCAGGTGACAGAGGATAATCCCAAGCGGATTGTTGATTTCATGGGCGACTCCGGCGGCAAGCTGTCCTATGGAGACGAGCTTCTCGGTGTTCTGGACATGATGCTGCAGCTTACGCTGCTCGGTGATATCTTTGACATAGCAGACGATGTCCTTGGACTGCGAGGTATCGTTGTCCACCGGATAAAAGTAAATGAGGTAAATAGAACCGTTTTTTATCTGGATTTCTTTTGTCAGCGGCTGGTCTGTCATGATGTCGATCAGGTCGCTGCAGAGGGCCACCGGGCAGTTTTCTGTGAAAGGCAATGAAGTTATGCTCTTGCCGAGCACTTCTTTGAATGAAGTTCGGTAGCGGTTAACGAAGGCCTGGTTGACCGTCTTTATCGTCTTGTTGTGCTTGTCGAGCAACAGCACAGGGTCGGTAATGCCGTCGAACACCGACTGGAGAAGTTCTTTGCTGTGCAGCAACTCGGCGGCAAACTCCTCGACGGTTTCTTTGCTTTTCTCAAGATGCTCGGCGATCGTTTCGGCTACTTCTGTGAGTTCCTCTATCTCGTCAAGTTTCTGAGATTTTTCGAAAAGCGCCAGGCCTTTCTCGTCTTTGAGATTTGTGCGGAAGGCATTGAGGAGAAGGCGCAGGTTCTGGGCGATGAGTCTGTTGAAAAAAAGGCTGATGACGATGTAGAGACAAAATATCGAAGGGATGACAGCTGAAAAGACGATAAAGGCTAATTCTCTGAGCTTATTGAGGTTGGGTCCGATCGGCAGGCTGACGCTGACAACTCCGGCAACCTCTCCGGCCTGGCGGTAAAAGCCGCCGCTGTCGCCGTAAATCTCAAGAACTTTTTTTGGCGCATCCTCGGGTCTGCCGTGGCAGTGGAGGCAGGATTGCTCAAACACCACCGGTTTGAAGCGTACGAAAAAGCGCTCTTTTTGCTCGTCTGCAATAATATCATGCCACTCACCCACATGCGGGTTTTCGGAGAAGTAGGTAGTCATCTCTTTCTCCAATCCGACGGCCTCGTATTTTGGATTCCGGGCGTTGATAGAGACGCGGCGGTAGGAGAAATCGTCCACTTCATCGTTGACCAGTTCCATGATCGCCCGGGANATGTAGGACGAAGACATCGCCTCGAGAATGAAATCATCTTCATCGACGATTTTATACATTTTTGGACGGAGTACTTCCCTGACATACCCGCGGCTCGCATCCATCGCCGTCATGATGAGGGTTGCGCGCTGGTACGCCTCCTGCTCTAAAGCCTGTTTCTGGTAGTAATAGATGGTGATTGAGGCGATTGCTGAGAAAAGAATGAGTATGGCGGCGAGACCGAAGAGAAACTTGGTCTGGATTCCCGCCTGTCTTTTGGAATGCTGGTTTTTCATTACCGGGAAAAAACGTTGCTGAAAGGCCCAATAAAATTCTTCATAGCCATGTAATACTCAGATTTGCTGCAAGTGGCAACCTGAGTTGGCACCTGGCGGGAAGAAAAAGCCCCCTCACCTGAAAAGAAAAAACCAGCCGACAAGGATAAGCAGAATGGCGACCATTTCCAAGACGGTTACGCGAATGAGCATTAGGGAAATTTTTCGCTGCGAAGGGGTCATCTTCAGAACGATGCGATTCATGATATACCTGAACACCCAGGTATTAAGCGTCGTTTTTGTGTAAAGGCGCACATACTCCTTGATGCTTCTGAGCCAGAGGACGATGCGGCGCTCCTCCTCCGCAGAGGGTTCCTCCGTATAGTCTACATAGGCGTGGAGGTGTCCTCCTTTGGCACCAAAGGTTATTCGCTCCCAGATGGTATCCTGGGCGGCCAGACAGGGTAATCCAGTGTGGTTGAAGGTGATGTTGCCCTGCAAAACCGAGTCTCGCTCGGTTTCGTGGTCGGTGATCCGGGCGATATAGGAATCTTCAGAGGATTCGAACGAATTGATGATCCAATGCGGGTTGAGGCGGAACAAAGACTCTTTGTCTATTTTTGTAAACGCCTTTGCCGAGGTGCCGCTGTCCCAGTCGAGATAGAGATCATATTCTTTTTTCATTGTGGTGATCACGGCGCAACCAGGAGTGGACAGGGAAGAAGCGGGTGGAGTTTTTTGTTGGAAATGGTGTTCGCCAGTCCTTTCTCCATGACAACAGAGGTGAGTCTGTTGGCTTTTTTCATATAGGGACCGATGACGGCGACATCGCATTCCAGCCTGCCTGCCACCTCGGTTATTGTTTCTTCAATACCGCCGACGACTTTGATGAAGCGGCAGTTTGCCGATGCCGGATAGGAGGAGCGGATACGCTGCCAATCCTCTTCAATCTCTCGACTCAGCTGTTCCTGGGCGTAATCTTTAAACACGGTGCGGGTGGTCGAGGTGTTCAACCAGTCGTCGCTGGACATGGCGCTCCAGTCTTTGTCGATGATGGTGAGGACCACTACATTCTCTGGTCCCACGGAATCAACCATCTTTTTGAAGACAAAGGCTTCGGCCTTTTGGGCACCCGAGCTGCCGTGAGTGCAGAGAAGTATTTTGGTAAACATTGGTTTTCCAGTTACAGGCCATTGTGCCCGGAGACGGCACCTGCCGCCTCCGGGCGATTACTAATATGGGTGATGAACGATCCGGTTGTGAACCGTCAACGGTTTATAGCCATTTGGTGAACAGCAATACCAGAAATGTCGTCGCCAGGCAAAGGACCAGGGCGGTGAGGTCTTCGGCACGTTCACTGTTGAAGACCGATAGCGCCCGCTCCTCGAGCTCTTCGACGTTTGCTGTATCTTGGGGTTTATCACTCATTGTTTTGACTCCTTTTAGTGAAGAACGACGTCTTTTACAAGCCAGAGAACCACGAAGAAGGAAAGGGTCGCTTTCAGTACTCCGGATATTCCGCCGATGACCAGGGGCCATCCGCCGGCCTGGAAGATTGCTTTTTTGGTTATCTGCATACCGAGACCGATGAGGCCGAAGGCGAAGAACCAGATCATGCAGTCAGTGAGCGTGGTTACGGTCTTCGATTTCTTGTGAACCTGTTTGACCGCATGTTGGAGCACACCACTCATTTCCGGGCTGATATCCAGCCTGCCCGCCTTGTCGGCGGCGAGGATCGATTCGAGTTCGGCCATTCTGGCTCTGCCGGTCGTGCTGAACAATTTATTATTGTCACGATCGGCGAAGTTACCAGCGATCTGACGCTGTTTGTGCAGATCTACCACCGCAGCCATCTGGGACTCGGAAAGACCTGTAATACTGCCGCTGGCAAGAGCTTCGTCCAGGGTGGTCCATTCTTCGTCTGTTACCTGGGTGCGGTCGTTGTAGCTTACATCGATGAATTTACCTTTGTAATGCTGCGGTGGTGAGAAGAGCCCCATGGAGGACATGAAAAAGAGCAGAAGGAAGCCAAGAATGAAGATCGGAAATTTATCGATGACCACGGTCTTGAAGGTGAGTTTTTGACCGGACTCCTTGCCGAACCAGGTTGCGAGCACGAGAACGATGATGGGCAAGAAAAGAACCCGGGTGATATTGAAAATCTCGGCGACCTTCAGGGTCTTGATGTCGACGGCATCAAAGGCAAGCGCGGCTGCTGCCACTTGAGCAGAGTTGAGAATGCCTGTGCCTGCCCAGGCGCCGAATTGTACGGCGTTCATGTCGACCATCTTACCAACAGTCGGAAAGATGAACATACAGAGAATGCCGAAGGAGAGGATGGTGCCGATGGTGTAGGCCATCTCTTCGCTTTTTGCTTTGACCACAGGCGCTACGGCAACGGTTGCCGACACACCGCAGACTCCCATACCGGCCGAGAGAACGCCGGTCATGGTCTTGGGCTGCTTGAAAATATGGCCCAGCCAAAGCACGACGAAGACCGTACCGAGAACGAAAAAGCCGATCAGCCAGATGGAGTAGACACCCAATTTGGCAAGTTCGGCGAAGCTGTAACGGGCGCCCAGCATGATAACGCCCATTTTGAGTACGAACCTGGCGCATTTGACGCCGGGACCGGCAAACTTGGGTATGCCAATGGTATTGGTTACCAGCACACCGACCAGCAGGCCGAGGACGACATAGTTGAGATTGAGGATCTTGTAGGCATTGAAACCGATTGCCGGTTCCAGCGCTTTGGTCCAGATTTTCACGACAGGTTCAAGATACCAGCGTATGGCCATTGCCAGAATGAGCATCATAATGATGCCGCCGATGATCTGCAGAAAGAAGCGGTCGAACAGCGTCCGCTTGGGATCACGTACACTGTTGATCGTCGCGCCGGCAAAGCCGATTGCGGCAACGATCAGGCACATGGTTACCTGCAGATCCATGGTCTTATGGGTCGACAGGTATTTCATCATTGGCAGTAACGCGCCGGACATGGTGATGAGTCCATAGACCAGCAATATGCCGCTCATTATAAAGACCGGCATATTGTCCTGTACACGAGAAGTCATTTCTTTCTCCTTGATGTTGATTCCGGCCGGAATATCGGGCAAGCCATTGTCCCGGATATTGCCGGAAAGTTAAAAAGTGATATGGTCACATTTAGCAAAGGGTGTGCCATTGGCGGTGAATTTCTATTGTCCTGATTAAAGAAAGAAATAACGGGTTGTTGCCAGCAGTATCGAGGATCTTCCCTGGTGCAGCCCTGATCTCCTCAGTGGAACTTCCGGGCGACAGTGTTGCCGAAAGTTTACAGCCTGACAAAGAGTGGCGGGAGGGCATCGAAGAGTTGATGAAGAGGTCAAACGGCCACCTGGCGACGGAGTGTGTAGGCTCCTATCTCAGCCTGTCAGCTATTCGGGCTGAAAGATCGAGAAGAAAGAAAAGACAGAGCGATGGCTTGGATTGTGTCGGCGCCAATACCCCAGTGGCATTCTTTCCAGCTTGGAGTAGAGAAACCTGCAGAGGAAGGAGGATAAAGGCTGGTACCATGGCCTGCCGTCAATGGGCGGTTGTCAGTGGCCATGGTTTCGTGGTGTTCCTCGCCGAAGCGGAGAGTGGCAGACCTTTTCGTGAGAGGGATGAGGTGAGAATTGTAAGCTCCCCTCATCCTACACGATGTGAGGCATGGGGCGATACTTTTCATCAAAGAGTCTGACTAAAACGTCAGCATAGCTACACCGAAGACAGCGATGCAGGCGCCGAATACGGCACGCAGTGAGACTTCCTCCTTATGGATGAAAACGGAAAAAGGGATGATGCAGATAGGCACAAGAGAGAAGATGGTCGAGGCAACGCCAGTGGAGAGGTAATGGAGTGCCAGTAAAGCCAGAGAGACGCCGAGAAAGGGGCCGAGAAACGCTCCGGCCGATGTGTGAAGAATCGCCTTTCTGTCTTCGAAGGCACTTTTGACGTTCACCCACCTTCGTGTTGCCGTAAAGAACACAAGGAAACAGAGGGAGGCGGCAATAACGCGTATCTGGGTAGCCGAAAAGGCGTCGAGATAGCCGGAGTCATGCTGCATGCCGGCTTTGCTGAGCACCATGCCGCAGGCCTGCCCGAGCATGGCCAGCAATCCCGCGGCGACGCCGGTTACGGTAATGCTTCTCTTGATGCGCTGTCGTTTTGGCACGGCGCTGGTTTTTTCGGAAATCACCAGGCCGACGCCGGCAAGGGTGATAGCGATGCCAAACCACTGGTGGAGCCGGTATTCTTCATGAAGGAAGATCCAGCCGATCACCGCTGCCGTGGGAGCGGCCAGACTATGGAGCAGCATAGCCAGCCTGGGACCTAGTTCCACCAGTGCCTTGAATAAAAAGATATCGCCGATAAAGAAGCCGACCGTCCCGGAAAGCCCCAGCAGTATCCAGGCTCGCAGGGGGAAGTCCAGCGGCAGGGGGGAGCCGTCGCGTATGAGCAGAAAGACGCTGAAGAAAAGGAGTGCCGCCGCCATTCTGATAATGTTGACCGCCAGGGGGCCGACCCGTTTGGAGGCGGCCTCGAAAAACTGTACGCTGAGGGTCCAGCAGATCACTGTGCCGATGGCAAGGATGATACCTGTAACAGACATAGTGGTAAACCTGAGGTAAAGTGCTCTCCATCAGCGGTACCTGAGTGTTCCGGTTCCGCATTTTCAGTCGGTGCCGTTTGAATCGTCTGGCTGCACTCTATTTAGGCTGTAAGCAAAGAGAATACAAGAGAAAGATTCCAGCGGGTGGTCTTTCTCGACAGCGACGGCGGCGATAATGGAGTGTGCAAAACTGGTCATGAGAAGTCGCTTGCCGAAAAGCGCATATAGTAACTGTTGAATCAGGTGCTGCGGTGCTCGCCACGGTAGGAATCAAGCGGTGTTTGTACCTTCGGCGAATTGATGATAAAGTGGAGTATGCGGAAAGCAAGGTCACGGCTCTTTATTTCTCTTTCTGATTACCCCTAATGTTCAGAGGGCTCCTTCTGTACCAGGGGGCACTCCTGTCACTCCGTAACAGGGTAGGCTGAGGTTCAGGGGGAGTCAGGTTCTCTGTATTCATATTGATATGAAACTCATTATTGGCAACAAGAACTATTCATCCTGGTCACTGCGGGCATGGCTGCTGCCGGCGTATCACGCTATTTCCTTCGAAGAAGTCCGAATTTCGTTATCCGTATCCGGCACATCTGCTGCAATAGCCCGATATTCCCAGGCCGGTAAGGTTCCGGTTCTGCACGACGGTGATCTTGTCGTCTGGGACTCGCTGGCCATTTGTGAATATATATCGGAGCGATATCTTGGCGGCGGCGGCTGGCCTGAAGATATGGGCATGAGGGCCGAAGCACGATCCTGCAGTGCCGAGATGCATTCCGGTTTCCCTGTCCTCAGGAAGCTGATGCCGATGAACTGTCGGGCGGAGGGACGTAGAGTCAAGATGACTTCCGACGTGAGAAAGGATATCGAACGCATCGACGCTCTTTGGAGTTCGTTGCGTGAAAAATACGCCCGGCGGGGGCCGTGGTTGTTCGGCGATTTTTCCATTGCCGACTGTATGTTCGCCCCGGTGGTTTTTCGCTTTGCCACTTACTCTCCCCTGATTTCGAAAGCTTCGAAAGCGTACATGGACACCGTTCTCTCTCATCCCATGCTCAGACTCTGGCAGCAGCAAGCCTGTCAGGAGGAAGAGGTGATCAACGAAGAGGAGAAAGGTGATGCGTGCTAGTTCTTTACCTTTCGTAGAATGAAGGGGCGGCTGCTGATCATGGTAAGCAAAATGGCGAAAACAGCAGCTGCTGCACCCAACAGGACGTTGTAAAAAGGCGGTGCCGCCAGCGCCAGCCTGATCAGCAGGGTGGAGAGAGCAAAGCCGGAGTTGCGGAATATGGTGAAGAAAGAAGGGTGAAAGCATTGTGATATCAACACTACCAGAATATCGGTCAAAATGAGCAGAGTGTAGAAGTCATAGAGGAAGTCGGTATGTTCCGTTCTCGTCAGTGTCAAAAACGCGCTATTTACGCCCATAAAGATAAAGGCCCCGAGAAGAATAAGGGCAATACCTTTCTTGGCGGCGACGAAACTGTAGAGGTCCCTGGGTCTCATCGCTTCGTCGGCGACCCTGGCCTGGATGTAGTAGTATAATCCTAGCAGTCCGAAGATCAGCAGTGCGCCGAATCCGTCGGAGATGATATAGAGGATGGCCTCCCTGCTGCCTTCGAAGGTGACCGGTTCAGGCAATTGGGCCAGTTCCTTGAAGGCGTTGCGCATGAGGATCAGCGAGAGTATCTCGAACTGTTTTCCCACGGATCGGGAAAAGGAACAGGGCAGGGTGAAAACCAGGCTGATCACCTCGAGAATGAGCACGACGGTGAAGGCGTATTGTACGGCATAAAAATGATTGTTGGGGATGATGCCGCCTATCTCGGCGGGCAGCAGCCCCCGACGCTTGATTTCTATAAGACACAGCGCACCAAGAAAAAAGACCACGAGACCGACGGAGATTTTTTTGTGGATGCGGGCATTCTCCCACAGGTGTTGCAGCGGGTCGAACGTGTAGGTTATGCGCTCATAGAGAAAATTCATGCCTTGCGTGCCTCTTGTAAGGTGCCAAAGGGTATTGTGCTGCATAAACTACGGTCAAACGACGTGCCGGGCAAGCAAAAAAGAGAGCCTGGTGATCCATCATGCAGAAGAGCAGGTTGAAAAGAGCGCAGAAAGAACTGCGGGCCGGACTGCTCCGGTTTGCTTCAGACCTTAAATCTGGATACCATGTCTTCCAGCTGTCGAGAGAGGCTCAAGAGCTTGTCTGCACTGCCCTCGACTCGTGAGCTTCTGGTGGTCATGGCCGAGGCAGCTTCGTTGACCTCGGAAATATCTTTGCTGATATCGTTGACCACAACCGAGGACTGGGCGACATTCGTGTTGACTTCGGAGATGCCCTGCGATGATTGGTTGATGTTGGCCGTTATTTCGTCGGTGACCGAGGTTTGCTCTTCCACGGATGTGGCGATGGTGTTGATCACTTCATTAATTTCGTCGATGATCGTGGTAATTATACGTATATCCTCAATGCTCGAAGAGGTGGTGTCCTGCACGCTTTCAATCTGTGTTTTGATGTCAACGGTGGCACCAGCCGTCTGTCTGGCCAGTTCCTTGATTTCGTTGGCGACCACCGCAAAGCCCTTTCCGGCCTCTCCGGCCCGAGCTGCCTCTATGGTAGCGTTGAGGGCGAGAAGGTTGGTCTGCTCTGAAATTTCCGTGATGGTTTCGGTAATTCTGCCTATTCTCGAGGCCGCTTCACCGAGGGCTTCCATTTTTTCGAAGGTCTGCGAGGATTGTGCGACTGCCTGAGTGCTGATATGCTTGGCTCTTCCTGCTCCTTCGCTGATTCTGGTTACTGTCGCCGTCATCTCCTCGGTGGCTGAGGCGACCAGGCCTATATTGCTTGAGGCCTGTTCCATGGTGGCAGCCACCGAGTTCATGTTGATACTCATCTCCTCGGCGGCGGCGGCGACGGTGGTTGATTTCTGCGCAGTTTCCTCCGAGCCCTTCGACATTTCCGTGGCTATCTCCTTCAATTCTGTGGAGCTTACCGACAAGGTCGCAATCCCCTCGATGATGTCTTTGAGCATTCCCCCAAGCTTGGCGATCATGTCATTGAGCGATCTGGACATCCTGCCAATTTCATCCTGTTGGTCGATATCGAGCGAGCCGGAGAAATCGCCCTGGGCCATGATGTCGGCGAAGGAGGCGGTCTTCAGAATAGGTCTGGTTATGATTCTGGTGAGCAGCCAGGCCAGCAGTCCGCCGATGATCAGGGCGGCGAGGGCAATGGCCAAAACCAGCATTTTCGACCCGTCGGCCCTGCTCTGCAACTCTTTTCCCAGAGATTTTTGTTGTTTTTGCACTGACGCCGTCAGGGCAGAGAGGCTGGCGACAATGGAGGGTCCTGTTTCTTCCAGGGCCTGTGCCGCGACCTGATCGCGTTTCTGCACGGTGGTGACCAGCTCCTGGAAGCTCAGGAGATAGCCGACCGCCGCTTCTCTGGTTTGCGCCGCCGTTTGTCGTCCGTCTTCGTCTTGAAGCAGGATCGTCATTTTTTGGGCGAAATCGTCGAACTGAACGAATTCCTTTTCGACTTTTTCAATAAAGGATGTATCGATGCTGTCGAGGTAATTGTAGATGTATATTCTCCCCATAAGCAGATTACGCAGGGCCATGCCGGCCAGATAGGTGGCGACCTCGTCCTGGTCGTTATGGGCTCTGTCCATAATTGCTGCCAGATCAGCGGCTATTCGGGGCCCTATTACCGCCATTTTTTCATCAAAGAGCTGGTTCCTTCTGTTTTTTAAAGTGACTATCTGTTGAAAAGCCGATTTAAAGGCATCGATTTTCGCCGATATGGTTTGCAACTCCTCTTTTCTTGCCCGGTCGCTGGTCTGTTGTGTCACCGTTTCCACGGTTTTTTCCACACGTGTCAGGTATCCGTTGTAGCGCTCTATAGCCTGCTCATCGCCGGTAATGATAAAATCCTTGACGTTCATCTGCATGTTGAGCATGTCGGCCTGGAGCCTGAATATCAGATTGGCATTGTCGACATACTGGTTATAGGTGTTAAGGCCTCCCGAAACCCGGTTGAGACCATTCCAGGAAAGAAGAGACACGACAAACATTAGCGCCAGAACGAGGCCGAAACCACCGCCGATTTTTTGCACCAGACTCAATTTTTTCATGATGGAAAAGTTTCCGTAAAGTAAGGGTGAAGAGGTAATATCTGCCAATACTGTCTGCACCTGGCTTAATCGTCAAAGAGCATAAAATACTTAAGGAATTATTGCTGTAAAAACAGAGAAAATTTTGCAATATCGGCACGAAAATTTACTCACAGGTGTTCAAGGCAGACAGTTGCGCATCCTGGTCAAAAAAGTTCCTCAGGCGACAGTCAGGGGGAATACTTCTATCAGGCTGTCACAGTGTAGCGTTGACAGGATGAGCACGTTTTCGATACTATATACCATATGCCATAAACGGCAGAAAGATAAAGTCCTACGGCCAAACGACTGAGTCGAAAAGCCATATCTCTACAAAACCGGGTTGTCTGCATTATAGAGGATTTGGCCCGCCGTTTCGTAAGAGAAGGACCCACTCTTCTTTCTCACTCTACACCTTGCCCTGGGCAAAGGGGGGACGCTATGAAAGAACAGATCATCAATTATGAGACCTTTATCCGGGTATCCAACGCCATCTCTCACTCCAAAGAGCCGGAAGAGATTGCTTTGATGACGGTGGAAGGAATCAAGACGGCGCTTGCTATAAAAGGTTGCGCCCTCTTTCTGCTTAACAGCAAAACCCAGGAACTGGAGGTTGCATCATCATATGGCTTGAGCGAGGAGTATCTCAATAAAGGGCCTGTCAGTGCTTTGCATTCAATCGCCGAATCATTGAAGGACGGTCCTGTGGCCATCTTTGATGTTGCCGACGACCCCAGGCTGCAGTACCCGGAAGAAGCCCAAAAGGAAGGGATAGCATCCATCCTTTCCGTTCCGATCCAGCTGCACGGCAAATTGCTTGGAGCTTTGCGAGTGTATTCGGCTGAGCCATGGGAATTTACGCTCGCTGATGTTAATTTTGTCAGCGGACTTGCCCAGATCGCCGGAATGGCAATAGATATGGCCAGATACAGCAAGGGACTCATGGCAAGTATTGAAGTCCTTAAATCCCTGAGGGAAGCGCAGAGGAGCAGAAACACCAGAAAGACTCCCTATGAGGGTGTACCCAAAAGCTTTTCACCGGAAGAATATTACAAACAGCCCTATTGACACCTATCGAAAAATGCCCTCCGCTAGACAAGCGGCGGAGGGTATTTTCGACACAGCTTCCCGCCTTGTCTAAACCCACTCCGCGGCCAGTATATAATTCTACTGAACACTTTACTTAGTGCTTGACAGGAGAAGAGGGCACGATTAATGTAGGCATATGCACACAAAGTAGAGGGCTGATGTTCACTGCCCTCCTTGGGATAATTGTTGATTTCTTCAGTATTCCCAGTATTGAGAAGCGGGTTGGAACACGTTAATTATTTATTTTTTGTAAAAGGTGAAACGCATGTCGTCCTATAAAGTTGCAGTACCCTCGAATAACCCCGGTGGAATGGAAGCAAGCCGTTCCGATCATTTCGGCCATTCCGATTTATTTACCCTTCTGGAAATTGAAGGGGATACAATTATTGGCGTAAGCACCCATGAAAATGTTGCGCATGATTCAGGTGGCTGCATGGTCCCTGTCAGAGCATTGGCCGAAGCCGGTGTCAAGAAGATGATCGTTGGCGGTATGGGGGCTACTCCTCTGGCAATTTGTTCGGAAATTGGTATGACAGTGTATTATGCCCCCAAAAATGAGTATGGTCTGGTGCGTGATGTGGCTACAGCTTTCGAAGCCGGGGAACTGTCTGTGATGAATGATGACCAAGCCTGTGGCGGTGGGAGTAAGTGCCACCATTGAGCTTGAAAAGGGGTCTTTCTGATACTATCCTGTACCGCTGTGAAAGTGGTACAGGATTTTTTTTCTGAAAAAAAACCTCTATACGTGCCAATTACTTTGGCACTTTCTATTCTTCCCACTACCACCTTCGTAAGGTTTTGTAGTAGTGTGCCACGTAATTTCAAGGAGCAGCGGATCAGAAGAGATCTTTTCACGGACGCCATGAACCACCCCGGGGGATTGGCAGCAGCCGTCCAGGCTGCTGGACACCCGAGAAAAGACCTCTCCCGACCCTTCCTGAGAAGTTCAAGCTGAGGTTAACGATACGTGTATTTCTGATAGTCATCACATTTGATCCGGCACCACCGGGCGGTATGCTGATTACCCCTAATGCTCAGCAACTCCTGTCTCTTCAAGACTATATAGGCTAGGTTTCAGAGGGAGTCAGGTTATCGTATCTCCATGGGAGCTGCGCTTGAGTGTGTTGTGTACTTGGTGAGAGGACTGGCTGATTTTTCAACGGATACTTGCATAAGGCAGATTACAGATGACAAAAGATACGTTTCCGTTCATTGCGGCAATGCTTGGTTTGGTTTTGACTGTGATAGTTTTTAAAGGCAGTGGGCAGGGAGATGATGGAAAGACATTGATTCCCCTTTTGACCCTGCTGCTAATGTGTGAGTTTGGAGCCATTGTGACGGCTATTGGATCCTATCTTGGCGGTAAAAAATTACTGTCTATACGGAAAATTTCTGGTCATACTGCTGTTAGCATTTTGTGCGTGGTGTTATGTATTCAGTTTGTAATTCGCGGTTTCCAGATCTGGCCTCATTGAGGAGGTATATCCTGCCGCAGTAAGACACAGGTTCAAAACAGGGTTGTTTTCTATGACAAGGAAGACAAAACGAACATCACCTTCTATATTGCGGTTTTTGGCGAATGGCCAGAGCCCGGAAGCGGTTTTTGTAGGTGCGGTAGGTCCTGAAGGCATTGCCGGGAATGAAATTGAAGCCCCAGGCTGACGCCTCATCATATACATCACTGCTCCAGACATCCGTCGCCTGCATAGCCAGCAGCGGCGTAATCCTGTCACCGTTTTTATTTCTGCAGTAAAGACTCTTCAGCTGTTCTATGGTCGCCAGCTGCCAGCCGCCACCTCCTGTTTTTAAATGTTTCGCCCAGCGGTGGGCTTCCGGCCAATTGGTATCTTCATCAGGACTGGAAAGCCATTCCATGCCGCTGTAGCAGTCGCAGACGATACCATTGTCATAGGCGGCATAACGCCCATCCCTGTCGATTATTCGCGGGATCTTGAAGAGAATCAAACCGCTTTTTTTCTTTTCCGTCGTGCTGATTTTTCTGCGTGGCTCTTCTCTTACTAGCTGCATTCCTCGTTTCCCCCCGATTTGAAATTGTATTTACAACATATATCGGTAGAATGATCTGCTGTGTTTACTTTTATTTAAACTGTAAAGAAGGGGTTTGGACAAAAGTGCGTCTTTGTCCTCTTGCGAAAAGAGTTGGATATTTTATGTGTTGAGAAGGGGCGAAGGATAGCAGGCCATATAGACTCGTCTGAAGGATGAGACGAACTTCCCCATCATTCTTTACTCATCCTTTCGTGTTCATTTATCGCGGAATACAACGCATGCACGGTTCTCAAAGAGGACAACAACAGATGATGGCGGGGTGGAGTACTGGAAACAGCACCATTACTCCGCTGTTTCCAGTACACGGGCAAGATATCGTCAGTTGCCTTGTTCCTGAAGGTAATCGTCGTACATTTTTTCGAAGGCCAGCTTGTGTTCCTTTTCCTCCTGCACCAGCAGGTTGAAGAGTTTTTCGGCATCGTTGTCGTCGGTTTTTGCAGCCATGTCGGCATAAAGCTTCACCGACATCTCCTCGCGCTTCATGGCAAGCGTCATGATGTCCTCGATGGGCATGCCTTCCTGGTACTCCTGGTCGGTAAGGTAGTCGCTGATCTTCAGATCCTGGATTTCCTTGAGTTCGTAGGAGTCTATGGCTTTTTTGTTTTTCTTGAGACCGGTCAGCAGCTTGACGTGCTTTCCTTCCTCCTGGGCCAGTTCCCTGAAGGTCTCTTTCAAGGAAGAAATGGATTCTTTCTTGCTGAGATCCGTATAAAAGCCGACGGCTTCCTTCTCCTTGTCTATGGCAAACTGCAAAATTTCGTCAACGGATGCGAAATTCATAGCTCCTCCCAATAAAATGAGTATGCGCCTTCGAAGGAATTGCTCCTTTGAAGGCGCGGATATCAGTATGATGGTTGAACGGACGCAATCGTCAAATCGTCTGTTATGCCGTTACCTTGGCAATATGCTCGTGGATGGCATCGCGCGGTACGTTGCAAATGGCGGAAACCTGTTTCGGGTCATTGCCCATGCACAGGGCGAGCAGCTGATTATAGTCAAAAACCGGAATCTTGTACTTCTCTTCTCCTATCTGCTTGTTGATGGTGTTCTGGACGTTTTCCATGTGCATCAGGCAGGTGATGCAGGAGACGGCGATGAAATCGGCTTTGGTTTCCTCGAGTATGGCATCGAATTTGGATTTGGCAAATTCGATTGCCTGCTCGGGGGTGGATTTCATGAAACCGCCGGCGCCTCCGCAGCACTGCATTTCCTTGCTGTAGGAGTCGACCGTCGCCCCCAGCGCCTCAACAAGTTCTCTCAGCCCCTTCGGCTGTCTCGGCGAATCTTCGAAGCCGACCACTTCGCTTGGATACAGCGTATGGCAGGGGTATTGGACAATGCCATGCAGTCCCTCGAGGCTGTGCGTTACCTTTTCCCTGATCTTTTCAGGTGTCACTTCACGGTAGAGCACTTCCGTTACGTGACGGATCTTCGATCCGCCCTGGACGCTTCTGCCGGTTGGTTCGAGGAGTTCGTTAACCCGTTTCTGTTTTTCCTCGCTGTGCATTATATGTTCGCGGCCCATGCGCAGGGAAGAATAGCAGGAGCCGCACTGGACAAGAATGTCGCGTCCTTTCTCCTCGGCGAGTGAGAGGTTCCAGCCGCTGGTTGCCAGCCAGGAATCCTCGTCGGTCGAGGGAAAGGAACCGAAGGCCGGACAGCAGACGTAGTTATCCGTATCTATCAGATCGACGCCGAGTCCTTCCATGGAAAGCCTGATGCCCCGCTCGACATCGGGTCGAACAGCCGGAGTGTTACACCCTAAGAATAGACAAAATTCCATTGTATTTACCTCATTTACGTAGGTTATTGCAGCACTTAACCAAACATGTAGTCGTTGGCGGCAACAACGGGAGTCTTCATCAGCATTTCCTGGAACAGTTTGAGCTGCTCCTCGTTTTTGGTGATGGTGGGCAGCGGTTTCAGTCCGAGCTGCTCACGCAGCTCTTCGTTGGTGGCCACCGCCTGGGTATAGCCCCGGTTGTAGATTTCGGTGATCGAAGGCGGAACCCTGGTTTCATCGTTGGTGGACTGCCACATGCGTATCTGCAGGATGAGCTCGAAGGGCTTGACATCCATGGGACACATTTCCTCGCAGCGCGAACAGCTGACGCAGGCCCAGGGGGTGTCTTCTTCGAAAAGCTCCTCTTCCAGGCCGTAGAGAACCTTGCGGGCCAGATTGCGCACTAAGAGCGGCGGATCACCGTACGATGCCGGACAGCCGGAGATGCAGGTACTGCAGTTGAAGCAATGCTGCAGGTTGCCGGTGTGGTCGACATCCTTCCACAAATCCTTTATCGCTTCCGTTTTTAGATCCATGCGTATACCTCTATTTGGTTGTGGAAAGTTCGAAATCGTCGGAGAGCTTCTCGTCGATGACCGACATCAGCTGCCGGTCGCTCCAGCCGGAAACCTCGGCGGCGTTATTCCTGCAGGCCACGGCGCACATACCGCAGCCCTGGCATGCGGCCGCGTCTACTTCGATGATGTTTTCCATCTCGTTATACGATCGTGCTTCAAAGGGACAGACGACTATGCAGCGTTGACAGCGCACGCACAGGGCATCCTTGACCGAAGAGGTCATCCTGGCCGTCTGCACCTCACCGCCGGAGAGGTAGGTGAAGGTCTTCTGCGCTGCCGCTTCCGCCTGCATGATAGCATCGGGAAGAGGCATGGGCGAGTGGGCGACGCCAGCGAGGAAGGTGCCTATGTGATTGAATTCCACCGGCCTCCACTTGGAGTCCGCCTCTTGGAAGAAACCGTCCTTGGTGAGCTCCACCTTGAAGGTGGAAGCCAGATTGGCATTGCTCTCCTCGGGGTCGACGCCGGTCGACAGCAGCAGATAATCGGGGCTCAGCTCCACAGGAGCATTCAGCACGCTTTCGGTGAACTTGATCACCGGTTTGCCGTCGACGATTTCGACCTCGGGCTTGGAATCAAGCTCGTAGCTGACGAAAATTACGCCTGCCAGCCTGGCCCTGGTGTAATATTGCTCGAGAAAACCGTAGGTCATAATGTCGCGGTAAAGGATGAAGACCCTGGTGTCGGGATTCTTCTCCTTGATCTTCAAGGCATTGGCCATGGCCCACATGCAGCAGATGCGGCTGCAGTATTGGCGCTTGTCTTTTTCCCGTGAGCCGACGCACTGGATCATGACTACGTCTTCAGCTTCGCTGAGATCGACATCGCCCTGTTCCAATGCTTTTTTGAACTCGAACTGGGTCATGATATTGTCGGCCTGGCCATAACCGTATTCATCGGTGGCGCCTTCATGGCCGCCGGTGGCCATGATCGCCGCACCGTGATGAAGATAGGTGTTTTCCCCGTTTTCACTGGAGACGATCTTTGAATCGAAGGCACCCAAAGTGCCTTCTGTCTTTTCTACTTCGGCATTGAGATGGACGGTTATTTTTTTGTTTTCAAAAACCTTGAGCTTCATGTCCTTAGCCATCTCCACCGGCGCCAGTCCATCTATGGTGGCGGTGATGTTATTGCCTGCAAAACCGCCGAGTTCGCTTGATTTCTCGACGATATGAACGGGAACGCCGCGGTTGGCCAGGGAAAGGGCGGAATGCATGCCGCTGATGCCGCCGCCGACCACCAGAGCGGTGTCGTTTATGGGTTGGGACTGGACGTGCAGCGCCGGTTTTTCCTTCATCATGGCGATATCGGCCTTGATTTCCTTGATGGCCCGCCTGGTCCAGCTCAGCTTGTCGTCTTCATGGATTCCGCGACGGGAGATACCCAGAAAATCGAAAACCTGCACCAGCGATGAGTTGAATCCCGCCTTGCGTGCGATATCCTTAAGCTGACTCCGATACATATAGGGCTGGCAGGCACCGATGAGCAGTCGGTTGCAGCCAGAATTTTTGAGAACCTCCAGGGCTTCTTCCTGTCCTTCATCGGAGCACATCGACTCGACGATATGGACGGCGCCGACACCGTTGAGCATGTTCAGTTCACTCTCAAGCAGCTTGGTGTCGAGGCCCTCGGCACCAGCCAGTTCACCGCATTTGCAGACCAGGACCGCTACTTTCGGTTTGCCGCGGTCACTGGTTTTCGGTTCAGGGGTGGTGTAGCCGATACGTTTGTCGACATCGAGGCCGGAGAGAAAGCTGGTTGCCTCGCCGGCTGCGGCGATGCCGCTGGACATCGATTCACTGATATCGGTCAGCCCCATCAGCGAGCCGCACATGAACATGCCCTGTTTGCCGGCGAGTCTGACCTTGGAGTAGGGTTCGGTTGCCAGCAGATTCTGGGGCGAGAGCGCGGTGCCGGTGAGCTCGGCCCATTTTTTGTGATCTTCGAAGGGCACCTGTCCGGTGGAGAGGACGACGACGTCGTAGTACTCGAAGAAAAACTCATTGGTGAGCGGGTCGAAATAGCGGATCTGCAGACTGCCGTCGGGTTGGCGGACGATTTCCTGGACCCGGCAGCGGACAAGCTTGACGCCGTGTTCTTCGACGGCGTTTTCCTTATACTGCTGGAAACTCTTGCCGAAGGTGCGCATATCCATATAGAAGATAGTGGTCTCAATATCAGGTCCGCCTTTGTCCTTGGCCAGCACCGCCTCCTTGAGAGCAAACATGCAGCAGACCGAGGAGCAGTAATCTCTGTTCTGCCGCCGGTTGCGGGACCCCATGCACTGGATCCAGGCGATCTTCTTAGCCGGTTTGCCGTCCGAAGGTCTTTTGATGACGCCGTGTTGGTAGGTTCCGGTACCGGAGAGCATACGTTCAAAGGCCAGGGAGGTGACGACATCGGGGGAGACGGCGTAGGATTTAGCGTCCTCGAATTCCTTGGTATTGTAGAGCTTGACGCCCGAGGCCAGAATGATGGAGTGGACCTCGCGGGTTTCCAATTCATCCTCGGCGCCGAGATTGATGGCGCCTGTCGAGCAGACATTGACACACTCACCGCATTCCGTGCAGGCCTGTTTGTCGATGATGAGCATCTGCGGCACGTTGTGGGGAATGGGTTTGTAGATGGCCTTGCGCATGGTCAGGCCATGGTTGAATTCATCCTCGACCTCTACCGGGCAGGCATCTATACATTTACCGAGTTCATTGCAGACCACGGGATTGACATAGCGCGCCCTGCGTTTGAGCTCGACTTTGTAGTTGCCGCCGTCGCCTTCGATGCCGGCGATTTCGGTAAAGGGAAGAATTTCTATATTCTCGTGGTACAGACTTTTTCGCATACAGTATTCAGAAGAATACTCACGCCCTACCATGGGCAGCATTCGGCACATACCGCAATGATCGCTGGGAAACTGGTAATCCAGTTTTGCCAGGATGCCGCCGACCTGGGTGGAGGCATCGGTGAGCAGGACCTGGTATCCGGTTTCCGCCAGTTCTATGGCCGCTTTAATGCCAGATATGCCGGCTCCGGCCACGAGGACCGTGCCTGTCGGCTTCTTTTCTGCCATAATGTTTCTCCTATTTGACCTGACCTGTTACTTCCATAAGTTCGTCGCTGTCGAAAACACTCAAAGGCTGCGGTTCGTCGACCGACCTGCCTGCGAGGTATTCGAAACGATCCTGAATCTTCTGCGCTGATGTCCTGAAAATCGGCATGACGTCGATGTCGTTGGGGCAGGCGGAGGTGCACTGGCCGCAGCCGACGCAGAAGGCTGCCATATGGGTTATACGGGTCAGGTGATAAAAACTGGTGTCGGTTGGCATTCTCAGTGAGCCTTTATTGTCGGCCCAGCCGATGAACTGTTCGCCTTTATGGCGAAAGGTGTCTGTGACGAAGACGCATTCCTTGCAGTAGCATACCGGGCAGGCCACACGGCAGTTGTAGCAGTTTATGCAGGCGGCGAGCTTATCGTCGAGAGCATCGAAGCTGCCGGTTTCAGAACGGTAGGATTCAAAAAGGGCGTTGCGTGCTTCGCTTCTCTCCTTGGCGATCTTGCCTACGGCGTCCTGACGACCGCTGGGGCCGTTGACGAACTTGGCTCCGGCAGCGCTCAGCACTTCTTCGCCTTTTTCGGTGAGGGCTTCGATAAAAAGAGAACCGGAGCCGGAGCCTATGGCGCAGAGGTTGATATCGACATTCGGTGCCACCGGATACTCGCATACCTTACAGGCGCCGGCGACGTCAAAGCCGTCGCCTTCGGTTTTGCCGGCCATGGCGTTTTCGAGAAAGGATTCCGAAGTGCCTTCTTTTGCCTGGAATTTGAGAAAGTCGGTATTTTCGTATCTGCCAAGACAATCTATGCCAATGAGTACGACATCGTCGAGGTCGGCCTGCTTGAGCTTGACCAGTTCGACCAGTGCCCTCACCTCGCAGGAGCGCAGCACCATGGCAATTTTCTTGCCGGACGGTGAGGTGGTAAGAGAAGAAGCGATCTTGGCGCTGTTCACCGGCATTACAGGGGCGAAGGGGTCGATTTCTTTAACATTATCCTTAGAGGTCACCAGGGTCTGCATGACCCCTTTCTTGGGTTGGGTCATGGGGGCGAGAATGGCATCCACGGCCTTGTTTTCCAGCATACTTGCAAAAAGCTCGGACAGCTGGGTGTTGAGTTCACCTTTAGTATACGCAAGTTGAATATATTTAGACATGTTGCATCTCCCTCTCTCAGGCGACGACCGCGTTCTTGGTCTTGTTCAGTGGGCTGGGACCGAGTTCCTTGAGTTTTTCCGTCATCTCTTCGGCCACCTCTTTCAGCATGGTTCCTTCACTGGCGGCGATCCAGCGCAGCCACAGTCGCTCAGGTCCGATGCCGTACTGGCTGAGCATTTCGGTGAGAAGGGCGACGCGGCGTCTGGCTTTGAGATTGCCGTTGATGTAGTGGCAGTCGCCGGGCCAGCAGCCGCCGATGAGGACGCCGTCGGCGCCGTTGAGGAATGCCTTGAGCACGTACTTGGGGTCGACCATGCCACTGCACATTACCCTGATAATCTTGATGTTGGATGGGTACGACAGACGCGATGTACCTGCAAGATCGGCAGCGGTGAATGTGCACCAGTTGCAAAAAAAGGATACTATTTTCGGTTCAAATTCACTCATCGTTGGGCTCCTTCTCTAATTTAATAAAATTCCGTCAATTTCGGCGAAAATTTGTTTATCGGTAAAATGCCTTACCTTGGGGGCACCGCTCGGACAGCCGCCCGAACAGCTGCCGCAGCCCTTGCAGACCGCGGAGTTGACCTCGCTGACTCCGGCAAAATCATTGAATTCGATGGCACCGTAGGGACAGAGGCCTATGCAGAGCTGACAGCCGACGCAGATGTCCTTGTCGATGGAGGAGATCATCGGCGGCACTTCCACCTCGCCGGCCGAGGACAGGGCCAGGCACTCGGCGGCTGCGCCTTTGGCCTGGGCGACGGTGTCTGGAATGTCTTTGGGTCCCTGACATGCGCCGGCCAGGAACACGCCGCTGGAAGGAGTGGAAACAGGAGCCAGTTTGGGATGCTCCTCCTGGAAGAATCCGTCCTGTCCGATGCCGATGCCGAACTTGCGCATGACCTCTTCGGCATTGGGGCGCGCCTCCATGGCCGTGCAGAGGATAGCCATTTCGACATCGACTTCAACGATGCGGCCGGATAAGGTATCCTCAGCCTTGACAGTGAGTATGCCGTTTTCCTTTTCGGTGATCGAACCGGCTTTGCCGCGGATCATGCGGACGCCTTCCTCCTGCACCTTTTTGTAGAACTCCTCGTAGCCCTTGCCGAAGCAGCGCATGTCGATATAGAAGTTGTAGATCTCGGTATCGTGTCCGCACTTGTCCTTGAGCAGGTGGGCGTATTTGAGGGCATACATGCAGCAGGTTCTGGAGCAGTATTCGTGGTGGTTCTTGTCGCGGCTGCCGATGCAGTGAAGGATAGCCACGGACTTGGGTGGAGAAGTAAACTGCATACGGTCGTCGAGGTCGCGTTTGAGCAGCTTGCCAGAAGTCGGTCCGGTGGCATTGGAGAGCCGTTCAAATTCGAGGTTGGTGAAGACGTTGGCGTATTTCCCGTAACCATACTGGACCATGGGCGTGGGATCCATGGGATCAAAACCGGTGGCGACGATGATGGAGCCGACCTCTATCTGGGTCTTCTTGTCGGTGTCGTCGTGGTCGATGGCCTCGGCCTTGCACTGATCGATGCAGAGTTTGCATTCGCAGCAGCCGCCGCAGTCGACGCAGCGTGAAGCCTCGGCCATGGCCTGGTCTTCGCTGAAGCCCAACTCGATCTCCTTGTAATTGGCGATGCGCTCGTTGACGGCGAGTTCCGGCATTTTGGCCCTCTCCGCCTTGGCTGTTTTCTCCGGGATTTTCTGCCAGTCCTTGCCCGAAGGCCGTTTCTGACGGTTTTCAAAGAGCTCTTCGCCCTTGAGATATTTTGAGATGGAAACGGCGGCCTCCTGGCCGGCGCCGATGGCTTCGACGGCAATGGACGGTCCGGTATAGACATCGCCACCGGCGAAAACTCCCGGTCTGCCGGTATGAAAGGTAACCGGGTCGGCATCGACGGTACCCCAGCGGGTCAGCTCTATGCCATCGGTGCCGCTGACGAATTCGCTGGCAACCTGCTGACCGATGGCCGGAATGATCATATCGCATTCGATCTCATATTCGGAGCCTTCGATAGGTACCGGACGTCTTCTGCCGGATTCGTCGGGCTCACCCAGTTTCATTTTGATACATTTGACGCCAACCACTTTGCCGCCGTCGGTGAGCACCTCGATGGGGTTTTGCAGAATCTCGATCTTGATGCCTTCTTCCTCAGCCGCTTTGATCTCGGCTTCGACGGCGGGCATTTCCGTACGGCTTCGGCGGTAGACCATGGTCACTTCCTGAGCGCCTTGGCGGATGGCCTCGCGGGCGGCATCGATGGCGACGTCGCCGCCGCCGACGACCACGACCTTGTTGCCGGTATGTACTTTCTGGCCACGGTTGAGCAGGCCCAGGTAGTCGATGCCGTGCATGACACCCTCGGCATCCTCATTCTTGATATTCATCTTTCGGCTCTTATGGGCGCCGGCGGCGATGTAGATAGCCTTGAACCCTTCGGCCATAAGGCTCTCGATGGTCCGCTCCCGGCCGATGCCTGCCTCGAGTTCGATGGCAACGCCCAATCGCTTGATGTAATCGATCTCGCGGTCGAGCACATCCTGCGGCAGTCGGTAGTCGGGGATGCCGTAGCGCAGCATGCCGCCGGCCTTCGGTGCTTTCTCGAAGATGGTCGGATGGTAGCCATCGAGGGCAAGGAAATAGGCGGTGGTCAGTCCGGCAGGGCCGGCACCGATGATGGCCACTTTTTCACTTTCATCCTTCTTGTCGATTTCCGGAACCGGTATGGCACCCCAGTCGGCCTGGTCGGCAGCAAAGCGCTTGAGCGAGCAGATAGCCAGGGGGGAGTCGACATCCTGCCGCCGGCATTCGGTTTCGCAGGGGGCGGGGCATATGCGGCCGAGGGAGCCGGGCAGGGGCATCTTCTCCATAATCAGCTTCAGGGCTTTTTCGTGCTCGCCCATCTTGATCAGCGCCACGAATCCCTGAATGTTGATCCCTGCCGGACATTTCTGAACGCAGGGGCCGCGGTCCTTCTTGTCGATGACATAGCGAACCGGTACCGCCTGGGGAAAGGCGATGTAGATAGCCTTTCTCGACTTGGTGTGATTGTCCCAGTCGTTGGTGTTGCCAACGGGGCAGGCCTTGGCGCAGTCGCCGCAGCCGGTGCAGTTGGACTTGACGTATCTGGCCTTCTGGTTGACGGTGACCTTGAAGTTGCCGACAAAGCCGTCGACCTCTTCCACCTGGCTGTAGGTCATCAGCTCGACGTTGGGGTTCTGGCCCACTGCCACCATCTTCGGCGTACCGATACAGGCGGCGCAGTCAAGGGTGGGGAAGGTCTTGTCGTACTGGAGCATGTGGCCGCCGACCGTCGGCTGCATTTCCACCAGATAGGCGGTGTTGCCGGAGGCGGCGATGTTGAGCGATGCCTCCATGCCCGCTATGCCGCCGCCGACCACCAGGGTGTTGGGATTGACCGAAAACTTTTTGGGAAAAAGCTTATCCTGGTAAGCGACGCGGGAAAGGCCTGCCTTGGCGATGGTGATGGCCTTCGCCGTGGCCTCGTCCTCGTTTTCCGTCACCCAGGAGCCGTGTTCCCGCACGCAGACCTGATGAAAGGCATGGTAGGGGTTGAGACCGGCGCGTTCGCAGGCGGCGCGAAAGGTCTTTTCGTGCATTCGCGGAGAACAGGCGGCGACCACCACCCGGGTGAGATTATTGTCTTTAATCTCTTTTTCAATCAATTCCTGGCCCGGGTCGGAACACATGAACAGGTAATCCTTGGAGACTACCACGCCCGGGAAGGTCGAGGCATATTTGGCAACCTCTTCAACCCGTACCCTGTAGGCGATATTGATGCCGCAGTGGCAGATAAAAAAGCCGATACGTTCAGACATGATACTCCTCCTGATGAGTGCTTTCGCTGTGACCTGATGTGAAGGAGGCCTCTACCGACTGCAGCAAAAGCTCCGACACGTCACGGATAATTATTGTATCTTCAACGCCAAGCTTGGCGATGGCTTCGTTGAGCATACGAATACAGTAGGGACAGGCGGTGGCTATGATTTCAGCCCCGGTATCCAGTGCCTCCTGGACGCGAATGACTCCATGGTCTTCGTCCAGGGAGCGGATCTGCCAGGCACCGCCTCCGCCGCCGCCGCAGCACTGGCTTCGCTGCTTGCTGTTCTGCATCTCAATGAGTTCAAGGCCTGGTATGGAGCGCAGTATTCGGCGGGGCGCCTCGTAGATGGTATTGTGCCGCCCCAGGTAGCAGGGGTCATGGTAGGTAACCTTGGCGTCGACCTTGCTTAGCGGGGTCAGGGCACCATTGCTGATCAGGCTGTCGAGCAGTTCGGTATAGTGCTTTGTCTCGACATCTTTTTCCAGGTTCGGGTAGTTTTTCCGGAAGGCGTTGAGGCAATGGGGAGAAGAGGTCAGTATGCGTTTGACTCCTGTGCTGTTGAATAGATCGGTGTTTGCCTCTGTCAGCGCCTCGACAGTCTTGACGTCGCCCATCTTTTCTGCCTGGTCGCCGCAGCAGGACTCTCCGGTTCCCAGACCACCGTAGGAGACCTCGCCTATCTCGAGGAGCTTGATCAGGGCCAGGCCGCCGTTGCGGCTGCCATTGACCGGTCCATTGTCGTAGGCGGTAGTGCAGCAGGTGAACAGGCAGTATTCCTTGCTTTCGGAATATTCGGGGATCTGCAGTGTACCGGTCCACTGTGTTCGGTCCTTGCGCTTGCCGGGCCAGGGGGTTCCTTCCTTTTTGAGGGTGTTCAATGGCGCCTGCAGCTGTTTTGGCAGTTTGCCGCTGGCGACGGTGCGCTGTCTCACGGTTTTGATGAGATCGAGAACTTCGGTACCACGGGGACAATGCTCAACACAACTGTTGCAGCTCACGCAGCTCCAGACAGCCTCGTCGACGTTGGTGTCGGTGGCCCTGTTAAGAGAGATATTGCGCAATACCTGGCGCGGACTGTAGTTGCGAATCTGGATCGAAGGGCAGACACCGGTGCAGGTTCCGCACTGCATGCAGGCCCTGAAGGTTTCGGCGGTTTTTTCTTCAAGTTCTGCCGGGTCAAATTGCGACTGCTTCTGCGCCTTTTCTTTAATGGAACAAAGGAAAATGGCCAGAGGCCGGTACATTAGATGGGAAAGCTTGCCGAAGGGCAGCATGATCATCAACATACCAACACAGATACCTACGTGAATGACGTATATGGAGTAGGTGGTCAGCGGCAGGCCTCCCAGCCTGGCAAAGTGCACCATGATGCCGGAGACGGCGATAGCGAAAATCAGCACCAAAAAAAACATGTCGGTAAAATCGGAGTACCTGTGCAGATTTTCTTCCTTTTTGAACCAGCGGCCGTAGAGCATGCTGGCCGAGCCGACCATAAGGGCCACCGTCGCGTAGTAACCGACGATCCGCGTCGGATGCCAGAAGGGGTGGACGATATCGGTCTGGAAGCTTGTGAGAAAAATCATCACCAGCACTTCCATGGCCACCCAGCCGGAGAAGAGGAAGAAATGCCGGGCCCAGGCGCTGGAAGGACCGGTGCCGCATTTGCGCCATTTTTTCTGGGTGAAGTAGTTGAGAATGAAAACTGGCGCCTGGGTGATATACAGCCTCAGGGGAACCTTGGTGCCTTGCATGATCTTGAAATACATGTTGACAGCGTTCGATCCGAGAAGGCCGAGCACGATCAGGATCATGATTTGATCGCCGATGTGGACGTAGTGAACCGGGGCGAAGGTATTGAGCTCAACCCTGTTGGTGACCACCGGACCATGGAACAGAAGAAACAGCGATATGACAAACAGAGCGATGGCGCCAAAGGCGGCGACTTCCCACTTTGGTGATCTGTAGAAAAGCCGTGCCAGGCCGGTCCAGTCGTATTGGGTCGTGAGCCATCTGCGCGTTGCCATCATGGTCTCTGCCGGTTCCGCACCCCGGGGACAGTCTGTGTTGCAGTCGCCGCAATAATAACAGAGCCATGGTTCCGGAGATGACAGAACCTTGTCTTTGAGGCCCAGCTGCAGGTAGCGGTAAATTTTGCGGGGAAAGGTGTTCTCGCCGGTGGACAAGGGGCAGGCGGCGGCGCAGTTACCACACTGCATGCATGTTTCCATGTCCTTGGCGCCCAACTTCTCGATCTCGCCGTACAAATTAGGGCTGATACTGTAGTTCTTCAAAATACATTCCCTCCTGTACCAGTAGGTGGGTTGATGACAGGATACGGTCGCTTGAGACCATCTCAAAAGCCTTTTCCGATCATATTACCGATAACGAAGGAGGCGGATATACATAGTGCACATAATGCGTATAAGCACAAAAAAGACCCTGGCAAAAAACGCCACATGGTGGTATTGCTACAGAGTGGTATATGTGACATATGCATATTACTCGCCTCGTCAGCATGATTATATTAACAGAAGCAAAAATGCAACAATAAATGGGGAGGCTTTCCCTGGTTTGTCCTGTTGTTTGTGCATCCTATGGTTCTTATGCGCTCTTCTCCGGTGGCATAATGCTTTCCTGGCTTTATTTGCCGATTGCTGCACTGGCCAGCCCTACTATTTTACCGGCGTACCAGGTTCTGAAATCGGGATCACCGGGATGAGCGGTGCGCCATTTGTTCATGGGTGAATCCGGGTCGTCGCAGAGGTTGCCATTGCCTTTGTCATAGAGAGCGAGACAGTCCTGGCATGCTCCTTCAGAGAATTCACAGATCGGGCAGTTTCTCTCCCAGAGAGGCGTCGCTTTGGCGACGTGTTTTACATAGTAGCCTGCGTCGTGAGCCGGATGTCCGTAGAGCCAGGTCCACATGGTTTTAAATTCCACCAGCGCGTGTGTGTTAAGCATTGTCATATCCTCCTTTCAGGGTCGCTTTCCAGCCGTCCTTCGTAGGGAAAGCGTAAAAAATCACTACGCTTTCCTGTTCCACCGGCAGGTTTTATTCAACCTTGACGTTTTTAACCAAATCCGACACTTTGCCTGCATACCAGGTTCTGAAGTTGGGATCACCGACATGTGTATGGCGCCATTTGTTCAACGGTGATTCCGGATCATCGCAGAGGCTGCCCCTGCCCTTGTCCCAAAGCTTGAGACATTCTGTACACTCTTCCTCGGAGAGATCGCAGAGCGGACAGTCGTTCTTCCAGAGCGGGTCGGCCTTGGCGACATTTTTCACGTAGTAGTGTTTGTCATGAGCCGGATGACGGTACAGCCAATCCCACATCTTTTTGAATTCCTCGAGTGCTTGTGTAGTAGGCATCTTTTTACCCTCCAACTAGGTTTTATGAATTACCTCTGATCTACCCTGCGGCCATGAACAGAGGATGAGTTGTGCTCGGGGTCGCGTTCCGTTCGTTGTACAAGCCCGCCGTATGTAGGCTTTCTCATCAACGTCTTCGCCTGTTGTTGGAAAGCCGATGGTCCCCTACGTTGTGGTATATATTTCATATGCACATAAAAACACCAAAAAAAACCCAGAAGGTTTATTGGCACAATGTGGTATAAAGT
>JGI12210J13797_10493833_pt1 | contig 55968 bp, 52 predicted proteins | sample ElkSlonscriptome_3_FD_13797 | JGI IMG/M metagenome (IMG submission 13797) | reverse complement strand
CTTGTTCACCAGGCGGCAGATGGCGCCGCCGGTGGGATAGTAGACCCCGGTGACACCGCCGGTGCCGATGGTGACAAACTGCTGCGCCTGGGCCGCCGGTACGCTGCTCAGTGCGCTGGCGAAACCAAACATCGCTGCTGCTGCTAGCAATAAACTTTTTTTCATGCTACCTCTCCTTGGGTTCGTGTTGGACGTTGCTTCCTGGATGGAAGACTGACGGTTTGGTCTGCTGCAGGGGCAGAATAAAAACAACATATGTGAGTTAGGTAAGGTTTTTAGCCGGGTGTCCCGAAAGAGTTATGCGGGGACCAGTATCATTGCACTCTGCAGCTGTCCTCCAAATAGCAATCTCTGTGCCATGTTCCGTAATGAGCCACTGCGGGAAGCTTTTCCTCCCCGCGTCGCGTATGCAACGCTCTGATTTATAAAAACCAGTTTACCCCTGAAACTCAGCCTAGCCGATTATGGGGAGACAGGGGTGCTCTTTTCACGGGCGTCTGCAGCCTGGACGGCTGCAGTAAAGCCCCCAGGGATGGGTTCATGGCGTACCGGGAAAAGAGCATCCCTGTCTCAGAGTAACTACGTCCTTTTTTCTGGTCAGGGAAATGTGTACAATTTTGGCATATTTGAGTATATGCTCAAGTGGGAGAGCTAAGATCCCTGGAGAAGGGGTGAATATCGGCGACACTCTGATGCCTTAGATAAAAAATTGACCATATCATCAAAACTGGCTATAGATTGGGGCACGTCATGTGATGTCGATGAAGAGAAAAGAGACAAGAGAAAAACAGTTTCCGGCTAAGGAGGCAGTGGTAGTCGTGGCGGTTACAGCAAGGATGGAAAAATTTCGAGATAGAGTATTCTCTCTGCGGTGGTTGTTCTGCAGTCTGCTGCTCTGTCTGCTGCTGGCGGTTGGCATCGGCTGCCATGATGCAGAGCTTGATGGCGGTGAGGAACACCAGGGCGGCCGCGTTATCGATATCGACGGGATCGCTGTTCCCGTCTTTGAGACCTCTGCCGAGCAGCTCAACTACACCAGGTCCTGGTTTGCTGATCGTGCTGAAAAACGGGCGGCGCTACAGGCCTTTCTTCAACTTTTTCCGGAGAAGGAACAATCCTGCGGCATGGCGGCCCTGGACCTGGCATATCTTGAACTGGGCGGCGACTATCGGCTCAGTCGTGAACATGAAGGCCTCACAGCCATTAAGGCCTACACGGACATAGCCGCCGACTACGAAGATATTCCTCAGGTCTCGGCGAAGGCCTACTGGTATATCGGCTGGATTTATGCAGATCTGCTTGGAAAGAGACAAAAGGGCATAGAGTATTACCGACTTGTTGCCGAAAAGTTTCCTGAAGAGAGGGTCCTGCTGCTTTTGCCGACACCCTGGGTCGGCATTATCTCTACCGGTGTCGGCGCCATGGACACGGCTCCGCATGCCCCACCGCGCAATACCTGGGCCGCCCTGGCCCTGATGGAGATACTTCGCAACAGCGAGGACGAAGACCTGGCCTGGAGTGCATTTGTCAGGCTCTGGCGCCAGTATCGTCACAGTTCTGCCACTGGATTTGGCCTGCTGCTCATTCTTGAGCGCCGCATCAGGATCGACCGCTCCCTGAAAATGGCCGAGGAGTATCTGAAAATGGATACTTCCAACGTGCATATTCAGGGCGATATTCAAAGGCTCATTGATGATATCAGCCTCCAGAGGAACGAGGCGTGAAGAGACAACTCTACGAAGGATTGTGGCGGTACATCCATTCGTTTCAGATACGCGTCTTTCTGGTACTGGCCCTGGTTATATTTATTTTTATACCGGGAACGGGCTATATAGGCTTTCTCCAGGCCTACAAGGTTGTCGAAAACCAGATGCAGCAGTACACCATCGGTACGGCCGGCCAGATAACCAAGCGTATCAACTCCTTCCTCGACCAGCACGACTACAATGTGCAGCTGATTAAATCACTCCTGGAAAACAATCTGGTGGATGCCGCAAACACCAGGGAACTGCTTCACTATTTCAGCCTGTTTCAGAAAGACCATCCAGAATTCGTCAATATTTATTACGGCGATATCTCCGGGAACTTTTTCATGGTACCGCCGCAGATTCCCGAAGTCCATAAGGTTTTCGATCCGCGTATCCGTCCCTGGTACAGGGGAGCGGTGGAAACGGGCAACCTGCACTGGACTGATGCCTACCTGTTTGCTTCGACCCAGAAACCGGGTATTACGGTATCCGTGCCGATCTACGGTGATGAGGCCGTCCTCCGCGGCGTCTGCGGCATTGATATCGACCTTTCCGCCTTTTCCAGGTTCCTCGACGGCATCGAGATCGGCAAGGAAGGATTTGCCTATATCTTTGAAAAAAAGCGAGGCCATGTCATAGCCCATCCCGGCATCGTTCAGTTGCCCTGGAATCAAACCCATATTGAACTCCTGAGATATTGCCGGGAAAGTCTTAAGAAACGTGGCCGCAATTTCGGTCTTATATCCTTTCGCGGCAGGGACTACTTTACCGCCTATGCAGACTACCCAGGCAAGGACTGGACCGTTGGCGTGACGTTGCCCTTTTCCGAGTATTACGAGACCATCCAGTTCATCAAGAAATCGACCTTTACTCTGGTGGTGATGGGCATTCTGCTCTCCTGCATCCTCAGCTATCTTCTCACCAGGACGGTTATCAGGCCGCTTAATACCCTGCAGCAGGGCATCGACCGTATCAGCAGCGGCGACCTTGAGTATAAGGTGGATATTACCGATCCCGATATTGCCAGTGATCTCGCAGACTCCTTCAATTCCATGGCCCATTCGCTGAGAAAGAGCCTCGCCGAGTTGAAAAAGACCTATGCCGAACTGGCGGAGAAAGAAAAGCTGGCGGCGGTTGGTGAGATGACGGCGGGCATCGCCCATGAGATAAAAAATCCGCTGGGGGTCATTCAGGGTTCGGCCCAGGTAGTGCTTGATCGCACCAGGCCCCGGGAGATGCGGGAGCGGGCAGCAAGATTCATACTTGACGAGGTGGAGCGGCTCGACAATACCCTCAAGGCCTTTCTCTCCTTCGCCAGGCCCGCCTCACCAGCCTTCGTCGAGGCCGATATTATTCGCCTGTTCGAGGAAACTCTGTCGGCCACTGAAGAGCGATACCGTGAAGATGGATACCATTTCATCAGGGATTATGAGGAGGACATCCTCCCCATCGAGGCCGACCCCTACCAGATTCGTCAGGTTTTCTGGAATATCTGCCTCAACTCCGTCCAGGCTATGCCCGACGGCGGGACGATTTCCATACGGGTGAAGATGGACAGCCTCGAGGAGTATGTCGGCGGTGCCGATATCAAACGGTCGCTGGGCAACCCCTTCGGTGAGCCACGGGACTGGCTGGTCGTCTCCATTGAGGACGGAGGCTGCGGTATCGCCGAAGACAAGCTGGAAAAGGTTATGGATCCCTTTGTCAGCCTGCGCGATGACGGCATTGGCCTCGGCCTTTCCATCGTTGCCCAGATCGTCAAGCTTCACAGAGGGTATGTCACGATCGAAAGCGAAGAAGGTGTCGGCACAACATTTCATCTTCTTTTCCCCTGTATACTAAAGGAGAACTCCATTGCTGACCAATGTGCTGATCATCGAAGATGAGACCAGAATGCGGGAAGTCATTATCATGCTTCTCAGCGACATGAATATAAAGTTTTTCGAGGCAGCCGACGGTGCCGAGGCCATTGAGATCTTTGAGAACGAGAATATCCATCTCGTCATCACCGATCTCAAGCTGCCCCAAAAAAGCGGTATGGAGGTACTCGCTCATGTCAAGGAGAACAGATCGGAGGTACCGGTCATCATCATTACCGCTTTCGGTTCCATAGATAACGCCGTTACCGCCATACGCCAGGGCGCCTTCGACTACGTCACCAAACCCTTCAAGGAGGACAGACTGCGCTCCTGCATCAAGAAGGCACTGCAGATCAGTCATCTCACCTTCGAGGTCAAGCATCTACGCCAGGAGATCGAAGGCAAGTACAATTTTAACAATATTATCGGTAACTCGCCGGAAATGTGTGACATACTGCGCATGGCCGGTGAGGTTTCCAAGACTGACACCACGGTGCTCATCACCGGCGAGAGCGGCACCGGCAAGGAACTGCTGAGCCGGGCCACCCATATCAATTCGCCTCGCTCCAAAGGACCGTTTCTGCCGGTCAACTGTGCTGCCATTCCCTCGGCACTGTTGGAAGCGGAGCTGTTCGGCTATGAACGGGGCGCTTTCACCGGAGCGCAGCAGCGTAAGAAAGGCAAGTTTGAAATGGCTTCAGGCGGCACCCTTTTTCTCGACGAGATAGGCGATATGGAACTCGACGTTCAGTCGAAGTTTCTGCGGGTGCTGGAGTCGCACGCGTTCGAGCGCCTTGGAGGCGACAAGTCCATCCAGGCGGACGTGCGTATTATCGCTGCCACCAACAAGGACCTGGAAAAGATGGTCGCGGAAAAGCTGTTCCGTGAGGACCTCTACTACCGGGTGTCGGTGTTTCCCATCCGCATTCCGCCGTTGAGAGAACATCGTGATGATATTCCGCTGCTGTCACGGCACTTTGTCCAGGGTTTCAGCAAGGCCTTCGGACGCAAAATCCCGATGCTTTCCGACAAGGTCCTGGAGATGCTTGTCAATCACCCCTGGAAGGGCAATATCCGCGAGTTGAAAAATGTGCTCGAACGGGCCATGATTCTGTCCAAGGGCGACCGTATCACCCGCAGGCACGTGGTGCTCAACGAGACTCACGAAAAACCCTTTTCCACCATGAATATCGACCAGATCGTTTCTCTGCTTATCCATGATTACCGGGTGGGTATTGAGGAACTGGAGAGCAAGTGCATTACATTCGCCCTGGAGAGGTCCGGCAACAATGTCTCGCAGGCGGCCAGAATGCTCGGCCTGTCACGGGCCACCCTGCGCTACCGGCTGGAAAAAATGGGTTTGCCGGCTTCAGCCAAAAACTGAGGGGATGCCCTTTTATAGAAGGGGAAAGGTGTTGCCTGATGAGCTTGGGTGCGTTGTTTTCAGGAAATCAACACGTGCAATAGTGCCTGTATGGTTGTGCTTGATTTCCTGAAAACGCCTGATCTGGAAAAGAATTGCGGTTCTTCGATGCCCCCTTAGTCGAGGTCGATAATGAGCATCTTTTGTTGCTCGTCCCAATGGGCTGGATAGGATCTGGTTTTGTCCTTGTAGGGGATCTGATAGTGTCTCAGAAAAGCCATTCCCGATATTTGCGCTCCTCCCTTGCTTTCACGAAGTTGATAGGCTCCTTCTGTCTTTTTGGTGCACGGTTTGAAACCAATTTTGTTTTTTTCCTTGTCAAAGAGCAATTGAAGATAGGTGACGGATTTGTCCTTGAGTATTCTGGTCGCACCGTTATTGAAGTTGAAGTTTCCCTGTTTGAGAATTGAAACTTTAGGTTCATTGGTGACTTTCTGTCTTCCTGTAAAGGTTTCAAATGCCATTGTGTATGCCTTTGTGGTGAAGTGAGTGATGAAAAGATTAGCTTATGCTGTCACATCTACAATAATCTATATGCTGTCCTGGGGTCAAGTCTGTTGCGTGAAATAGGGAAAAAGTTTTGAAAGAATCCGGGCCGGCTTCTCAACAACATTATCTGGTTACCCATGGATTTCGGCCAATTTGGTAGTAAGAAGAAAATATTATGACGAAATTGCGGTGGAGTGCGGCCAATTTCGGTCGGTGTGTCTTTCTGTCTGCCAAACTCGCCTGCCAGGGATGAATCAGGCTTCTTTTCCCTCGATATCGGTCAGTTTCTCACTCAGACGCCACAGTTTATCGCGCACCTCCTGGTCGTATGCCTGCTCGTGCGCCCGGGCTTCTTTCTGCTCCTCCAGGTAGAGTCCTGTCTTGTCTTTGAGCGTGACGCTGGTCGCTGCATGGACCAGCACCTCGGCGCCCGATTCGGCACTGGCCTGAGCGGACATCGAGCTTTCCCTCACCATCTTGGTATCGAGCAATGTCCCGGGATGCAGGCAATTGGCTGTAATATCCAGCTCTTTGACCCTGTCGGCAAGTTCGAAAGTGAATATGGCCAGGGCCAGTTTGCTCTGAGCGTACGCCCGCATAGGTTCGTAGTCCCGTTCGAGCATGATGTCGTCGAAATCGAGGCGTTTCTGGGCCACCGAGCTTACATTTACTATCCGTGCCGGCGCAGCCCTCTCAAGATGAGGGAGCAGGAGTCGTGTCAGGAGGAAGGGTGCCAGATAATTGACGGCAAAGCAGAGTTCATACCCATCTTCACTGAAGAGTCGTTTGCCCTCCGTCTTCTTTCCGGGAAGTATGCCTGCGTTGTTGATAAGGATATTGATGGCGGAATGTTCGGAGCGGATTTTCGAGGCCAGTTGGCGAACCTCTGTTAAGGATGACAAGTCGAAGGCATAGGCGTCGACGTTGTCGTTGCCGGTGTTCTTGCGGATTTCCCTCGCCGTCTCTTCGCACTTGTAGTGGTCGCGGCCATGCACGAGAACCGTGGTCCCCTGTGCTGCCAGTTTTTCCGCGGCGATTCTGCCAATGCCGTCGGTGGACCCCGTTATCAGAGCAATCTGTTCGGTGTTCGGTTTCATGGGTGTACCTCCTCTGTGTCATACCCATCATTCTGTGCGCATTGGCCAAGCCGGTAGCGTCGCCCGTTTTACATGGAAAATTCGCGGTAAGCGCACGGTGAGATACTTCGGACACAGTCCACTCCGCTGCCTTTCACGGAGACATACAGAGAACACTAACCCAGCTGAGCCAATGGTAAAGGTGCGCACTGAGCCTTTTTGCCGGGCTCGACTTTAGGCCCAGCAGGCGGGTGAGAGAGTCCCCCACCCCCTCTTCTGACAGACCTTCTCAGCTCGTCAATCACCAGAGGGGAGGAAGAACTGCGAGCACTCTCATCGGTTTGATGCCGCGCTTGTGCCGGAGCACAGCGATATCTATAGAGCCGGCGGAGTGCCATAGCCGGAGCCGGGGAGGCATCCCTGCTGTGAGCATCCGCAGAAAGGAGCGAAACACCCTGCTGGATACCTGAGTATTTCCATCGAAACAGACTCCACCGAAAAAAGGAATTAAGAAGCGACTGAACATTTTTCCGCTGGGTATGCTTTTTCCGACAGACTCTTAAAAATGGCTCAGCACTGCTGCCAGATGTTCGAGCCAGATGTCGACGAACTGGTCAAATTCGGCCGTACCCTTCATGACGAGTTGGCATTCTATACCATTGTTGCTCAACACTGATTTCCAGGAGTCCTCTTCCTCTCCGGCCATGTCGTTCTTGGCGTGATCGCCAGCCACCGACATAAACGGCATCAGATAGGCCTTTGTAACCGCGTTTTTCATGAGTAGTTCGAGGATGGTGTCGAGTTCCGGGTATCCCGCCACCGTACCAATATAGATGTTGCTGTCTTCAAGCTGCAGTTGCAGCATCAACGCCGCATAAAAAGCATTGGCTGGATGATGGCTGCCGTGGCCTATGAGAATGACTGCCTCCTCCTTTTTTCGCTCCCGGGGAATGACGGAGAGAATGGCGTTGACGGTTTTTTTCATATCCTGCTGGGTGGCCAGTAGCGGATATCCCAAGATGATTGAATGAAAAACGCCCATGGTGTCGAAGGCGTCGACCACCGTGCGCAGATTGTGGTATTCGGCACCGGCAATGGTGTGCAGCGACTGTACGGCCACATGGGTAAAGCCCTCGTCCTGCATTCTGGCCAAAGCCATCTCGGGAGAATCAAGGTGTTTACCCTGAGATGCCAGCTTTTTCCGGATTATATGGGAGGTGTAGGCCCATCTTATGGGAGTTTGCGGGTAGGCGGCCTTTACCTTCCTGTCGATATTGTCAAAGGCCACCTGAGCACTTTTTTGGCTTGAACCGAAGGCTACAAGGAGAATGCCTATCTTCTGCTGCGTGGTTTTTCCGTGGTGGGAAGCAAGTGCAGGAGTCCAGCTCACACCAATCAGTACAGCAAAGGCGATACATACTCGCAATGCTCTCATTTTACTCTCCTTTGTTTTTCGGTGGTGGCAAAAAAAGGCCAGGATCAACAAAAAATGATCCTGGGATGCCCTGGTATTTGCTCGTCTCATGTGCAGCAGCCCTTGTCCGCGGGGATACCGATCTCTTTCTCAGGCAGGTCTTCTATCTTCAGGTTCGTCCTGTTCCCCCGCACCTTCCCGAGAGGAGTATCAGCGACATCTTGGTGTTTTTCGTTCCCGGTTACAGCCTCGGACTCGTTACGGAATTGCACCGGATTCCCATTGTATCCGCCATGGCGGAACCTCATAATGCTCAATAGATAAAAAGTAAAACCTTCACCGTCAACGGAAAAGTGCGGCTCTGCATAGAATGCCGGTCATGATTGCCCTGGCGCTCTCAGGATATAGATGAGGGTGTTGAGCAAACCGGCGTGACAGCAACTGAGACAGACGGTCAGCCCATCGCTTCACAACAGCTACACACCAGAAAATGAAATTTGATTTCACAAGAGATGTAAACGGGATTCTGTTCTGTGCTGATTGAGCTTTTGAGCCAGTATACCGCCTGCAAGAGGTCAAAGGTTCGAAACGGCGCGATGGCCCATGAAAGAGTATGGTGAATGCACCTCTGCACTTTCTCTCTTGTTTTCACAATGGGGGAAAAAGAGTATTGTTTGTTGTCATATCTTTCTTCAGGGTTTTTACGTCGATGGTGGTGAGGTCTTCCGTATGGACCAGACTGGCAAGGGTTGATACATTATCTGATTTCCCGTGAGTTTCATACCTCATCGGCGTACCACCCGGTGGTGCCGGGTCAAATGTGATGACTACCAGAAATACACCTATCGTTCAAATCAGCTTGAACTTCTCAGGAAGGGTCGGGAGAGGTCTTCCCTCGGGTGTCCAGCAGCCTGGACGGCTGCTGCGGGGCCCCTGTGGTGGGTTTATGGCGTCCCGTGAAAAGGTCTATTCCGATCCGTTACTCGTTGAAATCAGGTGGCACACAAATACAAAATTTCACGAATCTGTTGTTTGAGAGGATACATGTATATTGTGAAACGCCAGAAAACACATGATGGAAAAAGACGCCGAAGCAGCAGGACCTCTCCCCACCCATTGGCGAGAGAATTCCTACTATGAGCCGGGTCAATATGCTGATCTGTATAACCGTGGCCTTCGTTTTCGTAAGTTTCTGGGCCCTGTTCAACCGCCCGGAGATGGAGCCGCCGTGGCCGGATAAAATCCAGGGGTTTTCTTTTTCGCCTATGCGTTCCTGGAATGATCCGACGACTCACAATCTGCCGACGGAGGGGGAAATCGATGAGGATCTGCAACTTCTTGCCGGAAAAGCCAATGCCGTCAGAACGTATTCGGTCGAGGGCGTTCTGGCAAAAATTCCTGAAATTGCCAGGAAATACGACATCAATGTCACGCTGGGAATCTGGCTTGACGATGATCTTGAGACGAATGAACAGCAGATCGAGACTGCCGTCGAGCTTGTCCAAAAGAACTACCGAAATGTTGTCAGGGTTATAGTCGGCAATGAGGTGCTGCTTCGCGGGGATCTTTCTCCCAGCCAGCTCAGCGCGTATCTCGATCGGGTACGCATGGCCATTGATATTCCTGTCGGCACGGCCGAAACCTGGGATAGCTGGCTCAAACATGCCGAGCTCGCCAGCCATGTCGATTTTATCGGCGTCCATTTGCTGCCCTATTGGGAAGGTATCCATGTAAACAGAGCCGTTGGCCATGTCATCGACAAATACGACCTTATCTCCAAATCTTTTCCCGACAAGCCCATAGTCATAGCCGAGGTCGGGTGGCCCAGCAACGGTCGGATTCGTCAGGATGCTCTAGCTTCACCTTCAAACGAGGCGGTTTTTCTACGACGTTTCATCAGGCATGCCGAAGAATCGGGCTATATCTACTACATCATGGAAGCCTTCGATCAGCCATGGAAAAGTGGCAGTTCCGAAGGGGCGGTCGGCGCGTATTGGGGAGTATATAATGCCTCGCGGCAGGCAAAATTTCCCTTTACGAAAGCGATTGTGGAAATACCCCAGTGGCAATATCTCGCGGCTATATCCATTTTCATAGCAATTTGTCTTTTTATGCTGCTGGTTGTCGACAGTCGTACCCTGAAAGTAAGAGGGCGCGGCTTTCTCGCTTCCGTGGCCTTTCTCGCCTCAACCGGCGGTGTGCTTATTGTCTACAGTTATTCGCGACAGTATCTGACGTTTTCGACAATTGCTATGGGGCTGCTGCTTATACTTGGTTTAGTCGGCGTTGTCGTCGTTCTTCTGGCCGAGGCCCATGAATGGGCTGAAGGCATGTGGGCGGTCCAGGACCGGTATGTCGCCACTTCCGGCGTGGACCGCCCAGGGCCGTTGCCCTTTGTCTCAATCCACGTGCCGACCTATAATGAGCCGCCGGCAATGCTTATGCAGACCCTTGACGGGCTGGCCCGGCTCGATTATCCATGCTACGAAGTCATAGTCATGGATAACAACACCAAGGATTCACGAGTCTGGCAGCCGGTGGCGGACCATTGCGCCCGACTGGGGGCCCGGTTTCGCTTTTTTCACGAAGACCGTCTTGAAGGATTCAAGTCCGGAGCCCTCAATTATGCCCTGGAGCGGACCAGGGCAGAGGCCGAGATTATAGCTGTAATCGACAGTGACTATGTCGTCGAATCCAACTGGTTGCGCGATCTGGTCGCATATTTTTCCAGGCGCGAGACAGCCATCGTCCAGGCTCCACAGGATTACCGAGATGACAAGCGGAGTCTGTTCAAGGCCATGTGCTATGCCGAGTATCGCGGCTTTTTCAATATCGGTATGATAATCCGCAACGAGAGAAACGCCATTATCCAACACGGCACCATGACCATGGTCCGCAGGGAGGTGCTGGACAGCCTCGGTGGCTGGGCCGAATGGTGTATCACCGAAGATGCGGAACTGGGGCTGAGGATTTTCAAAAACGGTCATGAGGCGCAGTATGTGCCCAAATGTTATGGGCGAGGCCTCATCCCCGACGATTTTCACGCCTTTAAGAAACAGCGCTTCCGCTGGGCCTACGGCGCCGTACAAATTATGCGCCACAACTGGCAGCCGCTTTTCGGCAGGAGCCACAGTCAGTTGACCTATGGGCAGCGATACCATTTTATAGCCGGATGGCTGCCCTGGCTGGCAGACAGTATGAATCTGTTTTTCACCCTCTCAGCGTTGTTTTGGTCTCTGGCAATGATCGTTTTTCCCAAAAGCGTAGATCCACCTATGCTGAGCCTGTCGCTGGTGCCGATAGTCTTTTTTATCTTCAAGCTTGCAAAAATGTTTTATCTCTATCAATACCGGGTCAAGGTTTCGAACGTCAAAACCCTGGCCTCGGTAATTGCCGGGCTAGCATTGATGCATACAGTCGCCAAAGCGATTGTCTATGGAGTTGTCAGCAGGGGTATGCCATTTTTCCGCACCCCGAAACAGGCGGCCGGAAAGCATTTCTGGTACTCGCTTCAGTCGGCACGCGAGGAATTTCTGATGGCGGCAGCGCTGCTACTGGCAGCCTGGGGCGTTTCCACAATCCATGGTTCTGCAGGACCTCACCTTCCCGTCTGGATACTTGTCTTGGTGGTACAGTCCGTCCCCTATATTGCCGCTGTTTTTATGGCGGTGGTTGCCGCCTGTGCCCAACTGCCTGCCCGTCTGATCCGCTCCATTGCGGGAGAAGAGAAACTTGATGGCGGAACCGCAGACGGCACATCGCTAGGCGCAGCCGTTTCTTCTCGCAAACCTCCGGCGGTAAAGACCGACGGCCCCTAAGGGCCTGTCGGAGAAAGCATCTTCCTGGAATCTTACTGCGTTCACTTACCGACCATCTCTTTGGTGTTTTTGAAATTTCCTGGGCGAGCGAAAACTGCACATCTCCTACACTCCAGGGAGTGCGCTGGAGATGTGTGATCATGAATGCTGGGTACTGGAGGGAGTTCTCTGTTCTTGGATGTCGGCGGCGTAGGTATCGATCAGCTGTCGTAATTTTGGGGAAAGCCCGGTGAAGAGGAGCCCTAGGTGCAGATCCGTTTCGCTTTTGCGAATATTTCTGGCGACTGCAGGTATAAGCCTGCTCCCCTGAAGGCCGGGAAGTTCACAGCGGATCCTGACGTGATAGCCGATGTCGAATGTCGGCAGAGGCGTGGCCGCGGTGATCCGAGAATAAAAGAGGCATCCGAGACAGCTGATATCGTTTATAGTGCCTGTGAGTTTGTAGCCATTTTGATATTCGAGCACCGCAGGAACGAAGGTGGTTATTCGAGTGGCGCGGCGCATCTCATCGATCTGTACTGTCTTGGGATAGCCGAGGAAAAGCAGATGGCAGGGATCGTCTATTTCTTGTATCAACTCACTCTTAAAGGTGCAAAGCTCGCCCATGTACATGTATTTGACAGTAAAAGAAGAACCTTTCCCCCATCTCCGCTCCGCTCGTTGGGGGAGATCCGGCGGCAAAAGGATGAGAGAGTGATTTGCGACTGTACCGGCGACGGTGCAGACCATCTTCGCCTCGCCGTCTTCATCTTCCACAGTCACCGGTGACCCGGTTTCCAGGGCCAGGCGGTTTCCTCCGTATGAATGCTGAAAAAAGAAGCCCGTGCGAAGTGCCTGGGGACCTTCGTTGGTACTGGCACCGATTTTTTCGTCTTTGAGGCGAAAGGCTTCCATTATAATCGGCATCAGTGGTTTGTGTATTTCACGCCGGCGTTGGCCGTTATAGTGGCGAATTTCCATGAACGTCCCATCCCGGACCAGCATCGCTGACAATGCCTCCTCATGGAGAAGATCGCCGCTTTCAGCTGCGATTGGTCTTCCTTGATCGACATAGATGTATCCGTTTCCCATGGGGGCGGTGACCCGGAGGCTGCAGGTGATCTTGTCGTTTTCAAGCATCTGCAAAAGGCTGTAGAGCGGCAGCCCCTGGATCTTTGCCCGTGTCGTCTCATCGAGTAAAGATCGTACAGCAGCTTCGAGACCGGCAGAGGAAATCGGCAAGGTCAGGCAGGCAGCAATTCCAAGGCGCAGAAGCGGATCTTCGAGTCTCTGTTCCTTGCGGGTTAAGGCAATACAGGGTACAGAGGGAAATTTGTAGGTCAGTCGTTGCAAATCCTCTGTCTGCAGACCATAGCCCGACGAGATGTCTATGATTGCCAGGTCAATAGATGCATTTTTCAGTGTTTGTACTGCCTCGCTGAAAGTGGCGGCAACCTTCAGTGATAGGTCGTCTCCATATTGTTTGCAAAAATTTGTTATGGTATCAAGGCCGTAGCGATCTTCAATGACAAGAATAGAGTATGTTGTCTTCATTGGTTTCAGGTAGAGTAAAAACAAAGCGGTGGGAAAAACACAGCGAGGATGGTTGTGGATTTGTCTTCATGTTCTCGTCTGTTTTTCCCTCTGCTTCATATTATGCGAAGTTATGTCGATATGCTAATGCAGCATGTCCTTTTGCTCCAAGGATATCATGAGCGGCAGGTCGCGGACAAATTTTTTGGTGGAGAAAAAGAGAAAAGGCAGAGCCTCGGCCAGACGGGGTGCCTCTCTGCTTTGCTCATGAGCGATTTTCGTTTGCGGCCTTTGACACATTCAGGCTGCACACAGAGGCCAGGGTCCAGTTTCGTCGGTTCAGCAGAGAGTGAGGTGGCGAATATGACAGAATGAGAAAATTCTATGGTAAAAAGGTCTGAAAGACGATACCTTTTTTACATTCGAAAACAAAACGGCCGTTCGCCTGCATGAAGCCCGGGCGTATGTGGAAGCTGTAATCATATACATATATACACAAACATTAAGGAGAAAGGCATGTCTGCATCTATGCAAAATCGAAATCGAACATTTGCCGCCGTGGTAGCGTTGCTGGCTCTGACCCTGAGCAGTTGTATCGGCACGCAAATGGGATCGCAATCGGCAAAAACCACCGCTACAGGCTCAACCGCCGGAGCTTCGTCTGCAAATGTCAATCCCGAACTTGAGCGTTGTGAGGCGACGCTGGGCACTCTGGGAGTGGTGGAGGATACCGGTAGCACCTGGTATTCGATTCTGCGTCGTGACTGGAATCTTGGACCGACGACGCCTGTTCTGAAAATGCTGGCCCAGCAGTCTGGCTGCTTCGTCGTTGTCGAACGCGGCAGGGCCATGAATAATGTCATGGGGGAAAGATCCTTGCAGGAGTCCGGGGAGCTGCGCCAAGGCTCCAATTTCGGCAAGGGTCAGCTGGTGGCCGCAGACTATTCTCTGAGCCCCTCCATCACCTTCAGCAATAATGATGCCGGAGGAGTCGGCGGCGCCATCGGCGGCCTGTTCGGATCCGTCGGCGCCTTGATTGGCGGTAATCTGAAGTACAAACAGGCGAGCACCATGCTGACGCTCATTGATAATCGCTCCGGGGTCCAGCTTGCTGCCGCCGAAGGCAGTGCCGGCAATGTCGATATGGGGGCTCTTGGTGGTTTTCTCGCCAGCGGCGTCGGGCTTGGAGGCGGCGGTTATACCAATACTGCCGAAGGCAAGGTAATCGTTGCCGCTTTTACCGATTCGTTCAACAACATGGTCACTGCTCTGCGGAATTACAGGGCACAGGAAGTAAAAGGCGGCCTCGGTACCGGTGGCACCCTCAAGGTTAACTAGTGCCCACCCTGAATCGACCCTATTGCTCTACCCCTCGGAGACTGATGATTTGCTTACCGTTTGCTCTCAAATGTTTATCCCCGGAATAACAATTATATGCCGGCGGTAAAAATCATCGAGCGCCTCGATGTAGAATAAAAAGCTCATTTCTGGATGGACACTAATGAAGGCCGGCAGAAAAAATCTGCCGGTACATTACAGCGGGGGCTGGACAGGAAGAAGGATATGGTTATAAAGAAGAGGTGTAAGCGAAAGACAATGCTCATCTTTACCGTAAGGATTCCCGTCATGAAAACAGCTGTAAATCTCTTTATCTGTACGCTGGTATCGCTATCTCTTTTCTCCTGTGCCAACCTCGATACCAACCAGAAGCAGGGTACCGCCGTCGGGGCGGGAGTGGGGGCCGGCGTAGGCGCGGTCCTGGGACAGGCCATTGGCCGGGACACCGAGTCGACGGTTCTCGGGGCGGGCATCGGCGCCGCCTTAGGCGGACTGGCCGGCAACCAGGTAGGGGCATACATGGATAGGCAGGAACGGGATCTGCGCAATGCCATGGCCCGGTCCGAAGCGGCGAGCATCAGGCGAAACCAGGATGTTCTGACGGCAACCTTTAAAGGCGAAGCGTTTTTCGAACATGACTCGGCAGCGCTTTTGCCCGGAGCTTCTACGGAAATGGACAGAGTCGCCGATGTGTTGCGGAAGTACACCCAGACCCGCATCAAGGTCGCAGGCCATACGGATAGCACCGGTCCTGAGCAGTATAACCGGCAGCTTTCTCAGCGCCGGGCCGAGGCCGTAAAGAACGCCCTGGTTCAGCGCGGGGTTGCCCCAGCCAGGATTACCACCGTCGGCTATGGTGAGAGCCAGCCCATTTCCTCGAATCATGCCATGAACCGGCGGGTGGAGATAATCATCGTGCCGGTCACCCGTGGTTGAAAAGAAGAAAGAATGAGCAGTGCCAAAAGGCCCCCTTGGATATTTGTCCAAGGGGGCCTTTTTGGTGGTGGCATTCTCTGTGGCGGCCGGTTTTCAGGGAAGAAATCGCGCAGAAGAAATCTGAGCCCTTGAGGTGAAAGGGTGCTGCGCCTTACTCCAGGTTCTGGAAAACCTCTTCCCAGCTTGTGCGGTCTGCAAATAATTTGCGGCCGATCTGAAAACCCAGCTCCCGATAGGCTTCGAACTGCACTTCGTCGAAAAACTGGTCGCTGGTCGTCTGGTCCGGAAAGTCGCGATTCACTCGTCTGTAGGCGAGTATGTCTTCGGGGAGACCGGCGAAGAGGGTAGTCTTAATATAGAGAAGATCAGCGACGGTCTTTTCTTCGTCGTTATAGGTGATTGTGCCCCGGACCCAGGCAACCGGCGAGTAGCCGTCCTTTGCATCTTGATTGAGCTGCGCCGTGGATATATCCACCCGGGCGCCAAAATCGACGCGAAGTCGTTCGATGGCTCTAGCCAGGTCGCTGAAGAGATATTTCGGATCGGCGCCGGCGTCTGCTACAACGATGGTTCGGCACTTGCGGCGGGCCAGTTCATAGAGGCCGAGATTTTCAAAATGGCCGCCGTCGGAGAGATGAACGTTTCTGCATTTTTCGTTGAGACCTTTGCCGAACATTTCCCTGAACATATACCACCACCACAGGGGCCTGATTTTTTGCTGGCCATATCTGGGGTTGGGCAGCCAGTACCCCAATCTGATGTTGAAAAGACTCATCAAAAAGGTCAGCGGCCTTGAGCGGGTATAGAGGGTGTTGCAATCCACTGCTGCCCCGGAAATGGCCATGGCCGTAGCCAGGTTCATACGGCCGTTCATAAATTTCGCTGTGGGTATATAACCAGTCTCCTCGGACCCGCAGTAGAGAGGACTGAAAAGAAAGCTGTCGCCACCGCGCTCCCGGAGCTTCTGCTGGTCGGAGCCCACGGTTTGTATGGTGGTGTTTATCAAATGATACGGAGCGGCACTCTGGCCGATGTCTTTGAGCAGGCAGGTGTCAGCCCGACTCATTTGCTCTTCGTCGTCTGTGTATATGCCCTTCTCGTCGATGGTGGGCATATAGGCCTCCATCAAACGGTTGCGATAGAACCGGTGCATGGAGACATGATTTATATTGGCAAACAGGGCCAGGGCCAGCGACAGGGGAAGCAACGCCGGCCAGAAGTTTCTAATTGACGAGTTCTGCTGTCCGCAACCGGCAACGACATGATAGAAGAACAGGAAGAGTGCGTAGCTCACCAGCGCCAGACCGAAGCTCAGCAGCACAGGGCTGAGGAGATTATTGGCGTTTTTTTCTCTTTTGGAAAAGAAAAGCCCCCCGGCCAGCGAGATAAAGCCTGAGAAGCTGAAAGACGAGATAAGCTCCGGTATTCTTCCCTGGAGAAAGTGATGGGCGTAGGGAATACTGCCGATTACCAGCAGTATGACGGAGACCATGAGCACAATTCCAGACGTTATCCGAAATTCGCGCTGTGCACATACGCTCTGCATCTTCGGATGCTGGCTCAAAAGGCCGTAGAATATGCACATGACGAAGAACAGTAAAAGAAAAAGGTGTCCGAGAACGAGCAGCAGGGCGAAATACGTGACCTCAGGATCCCACATCAAAAACGGCGGTATGAAAACGTTAAGCATTTCCGGAATGTTCAGCGCCAGTACCCACACGAACAGCAGAAAAGCGGGAACCATGACCAGCAGATTGACCATGGTGCCACAGAGTACTGCGGCAACGAGCGACCACAGGCTGAGCCCTTTCCCCGGAGTGAGATACTTACCGTGAGCCCGGATCCAGGCCAAAACCCTGCCGCCGAAACTGTTATGGTCGGCCCGCCTGGTGCCGAAGGGAAATCCCCACTGCTGTACGGACATGAACCAGGTAAGACACGAACCGATATAGCCGCCCCCGGAGACGGTGGAGAGATAGTCGATATTCTTCAGGACCCGGTATCGTTCCATGGCCTGCAGGAGACCCAGGTTGAAGGTGGCTGAGCGGATACCGCCGCCCGACAAAGCCATTCCCGCACTGTCTTTTGCCGGATCACCAGGATCAAGGCCTGCCTGCAGTCGGCGCTCGACGATGCGTTTGCGTTCTGCTGCAAATAGAGTGTCAAAGCTGTTTTTTGACAGGTTGGAGGGCTTTAACAGATGGTCCATGGTCAGTTTGAAGCGATTCTTCATCTTCTTTTTCAAGCTCATACTCTCCCCTCCGCAATTATGGTGAATGCAAAAAAACCAGAGATTCTAGGAGCCTGCCGGAGTATGCCCTTTTCGGCCATCCTTTCGTTTTTTCCAGGAAATCAATGCTCGCAATATCAATTATATGGCTGTGCTTGATTTCCTGAAAATGCCTCGACCTGAACAAAAATGCCTATACTCCGACAAGCTCCGAGGGTTACTCTCTAAACGTAAGAACGTTGAAAAGGAATTCTCAGTCAGGAACCTATCACTTTTGTGCAGGTTTTGCCAGCCGATGTTAGTCAATGGAATGCCTGCTTTTGAGACAACAGCAGTGAGGGATGATGAAACCGGCGGTGTGGGTGGGAGGAGGGGCCGTTTCCGCGAGTCACTACTCTGTTTGGGATGCACAAGGCATGTATCCCTTCGGTGATTGCAGCAGAACCCATCGACACTGTCGGGACACCTATGTGTATGCTCGTCAACGAAGACAATGCCGGAGCGCATTGAGTGTATCTTTCCATTTCCTTCGGACTCCGTCTCGCTCTACCGGACGGCTGTTTACGGCGAGGCCATGGTCGCCAGGAAGGTGAGAAACCTTCTGCCGGCATATTGGTGACAGGCTGCTGTGCTCATCTGGAGGCAGGCAGCTCCTTTCGGCCACTGATTGAAAGCGCGGTGTGGTTCTTGCAAAGAAGAAGTCGTGCAGCTGTCGGCGTGTTTACCAGTGGAAATCGCCGTCTCGTGATGGTGAAGACGATACTGCTGGCTTTCAGCAATACCGCGGTCAGATGATAAACATTTACCTGATTACCCCTGAAACTCAGCCTCGCCAATTATGGGGAGGCAGGGGTGCTCTTTTCACGGGCGTCTGCAGCCTGGACGGCTGTAGACGAGCCCCGGGGGTCGGTTCATGGCGTACCGGGGAAAGAGTATTTTTTTCTCAGACCGAGTTGCTGAGAGTAAGGTGTGATCAAATACATTTATACCCCATAGGGTTATTACACGAGGTGAGAATATGAAAATGAAAGCAGTGGTTTTGCAGGAGTTCGGTGGAGTCGAAAACTTTGTCGATGAGCAGTGGCAGGTGACTGACCCCCGGGAGAACGAGGTACTTGTGCGCGTACAGGCCGCCAGTGTCAATCCGGTTGACTTCAAGACCCGAAAGGGCTATCTCGGAGGGGAACCGCCAATGGTTCTTGGCGTCGATATGGCCGGAGTTGTGGAGGAGGTGGGAGACCAGGTAAAGGATCTTCGTTCAGGCGATGAGGTCTACGGCTTTGTCGATGCCGAAGGCCCGGCAAGCAATGGCGCCTATGCTGAATATGTGACGGTTCCGCGCTCCTTTCTTGCACCGAAACCAGAGGGATTTTCGTTTCCCGAAGCCGCAGCTCTAGGTATGGTCGGGCCTACGGCCTATCAGTGTTTGATCGATAAGGCCCGTGTCCGACCGGGTGAATCCGTTTTCATCGCCGGCGGCTCCGGGGCGGTGGGCTCCATTGCCATTCAGCTGGCCCGTTATTATGAGGCCGGACCGATCCTGACCACGGCGGGTAGCAGGGAGAGCATCGATTATCTTGCCAGGCCGCTGGGCATTTCCCAAGAACATATCATCGATTATCGCCATCGTTCTCTCACAGAGTTACACGAAGCCGTCATTGCCGCAAACCACGGCAACCCCATCGCCTGCGCCTTCGATTTTGTCGGCGGCGACATGAAGCGGCTCTGCTGTGAGGTTCTCGACTTCGATGGACGAGTGACAACCATTGTCGAGGAGGACGATGATTTCCGTCTATATACGGTCAGCGGTGAGAAAAGCCCGTTGTTGTCTCGTTCGGCCAGCCTCCACACCCAGCTGCTGCTGGCCAGGGCCCGTTTCGGCAGTCCACCATACTGGGATATTTTCGCAGAAGAGCTGGCGACGCTTGCAAAACTGGTACAGCAGGGCCATATCCAGGCTCACCGCATTCTCATGCTGGAGGATTTCTCCGCCGAGGCCATAGCCGAGGCTCACACCCGTCTGGAAGAAGGCCATGTGAACGGCAAGCTGGTGATTCCGGTAGCCCCATAACCTCGCTTCACGCCCGTAAGGTGAAAATGGGTACACCCTCCATAGCCAGAAAGTTTCACGTATGACTCTATGCATCAAGGTAAACATCACGGGGGCAAAAGCCAGGATGGCCGTCAGTGGCCACTGGGAGGAGCCTCGGGCAGGTTGTGGTTCGAGGATGTTTGTCTCTGTCATCTCCAGGGCGGCAGGGCGGCGACCCCTGACGGAAAAAAGTGTATTAACTTCTTCCATTTCCGGTGCTACAATGATGGCGGTAAATACGAAAAGGCCAATTTCATTTTGCTGATTGGAGGAAGAAATGTCCCCAGCCACGAGAGAGAATTCCTATAGCTTCGACACCTTCGTTCAATGGCGAAACCGGATCGACTATTATGGCGATGATCCTTTTATCCAACAGGTGGTAAAACATTTTGCCGGGAAAAACTGGCAACGGGTTGACGAGGCGGCCCGTCGAGTTTCGACCAAGGCCTCCTTCCGCTGGCGTGATCTCGCCGACGAAGCGGCGCGGCCCGAGAACAGACCCTATGTGCTCCATTACGACGGGCATAACCACCGGATCGATCGCATTGTCCGGGCCATGGAGTCACGGGTGATGGAGGAGGAGGTCTTTGGCGAGGCCATTTTTTCCGAGTTTACCCCGGCCATGGAGCGACTGGTCAAGATATATTTGATATATCAGAACGGTGAGGCCTGCACGGCCTGTCCCCTGACCTGTACCGAAGGCCTGGTGGCCATCCTCGAGGCCTTTGCCGATACGCCCGAAACCAGACGTATCCTGGCGCACTGTAAGGAGGGAGTCGACGGGGATTTTGCCATTGGCGCTCAATTTCTCACGGAAATTCAGGGCGGATCGGATGTGCCCGCCAATATTCTCGAGGCGGAAGAACAGGATGGGCAGTGGCGCCTTTACGGGACCAAGTTTTTCTGCTCTGTCACTCATGCCGATTATGCCGTTGTTACCGCCAAGCCCGCCGGCAGTGAAAATGTAGGCGTGTTTGTGGTGCCATCCTGGCTGCCGGGCGATAAGGACAGGGAGCGGCGCAACGGTATCACCGTCGACCGGCTCAAATGGAAGATGGGAACCTCGGAGCTGCCGACTGCCGAGATGACCTTCAATGGTGCTCTTGCCCACCCTGTGGGCTCACTGGACAGGGGACTGGCCGCCGTGGTTGGTATTGTCCTCACCTGTTCACGACTTACGGTCGGTCTCTGCGGTGCAGCGATGATGACCAGGGCTGCACGCGAGGCCAAGGCATACAGCGGCTTCAGGGAGGCCTTCGGTCGGCCCATTGAACGTTTTCCGATGGTGGCGGACCAGATAGCCGAGCTGGAAAAGCATGCCAGGCGCTCAACCGCCGCTGCATTCAAAATTTACCAGCACTATTGTGCACTCGATGGCCATATCAAGGTGGGTATCGATATGAGAGAGCCCGAGGACCTGCGTCGCCGGCGCTTTGAGATGCGCGAGCTGGTAATGCTTCAGAAAATCACCGCCTCATGGGATGCCGTCGACCAGCTGCGCACGGCCATGTCGATTTTTGGCGGTCACGGCGTTATCGAGGATTTCAGCTCGCTGCCGAGGCTTTACCGCGATGCGGCGGTCAACGAACTGTGGGAGGGACCGCATAATGTTCTGCTCAGTCAGATACACCGTGATCTTGTACGGGTAAAATCGTGGTATCCGCCGGCGGCGTTTGTCCGTCGTCTACTTGGCGGAGCCGGTGAAGAGGTCGCCGCTCCTCTGGCCTCGGAAATGGAGGCACTGGTTGATTATACCGATCTCACTGACAGCCGCCGGGCAGATGTCATGGACATATGCCGGCAGTGGGACAGCTTCTGTCACCGCCTGTTCCATGCCTATCAGGATCAGGCCAGGGCCGAGGTCGAAGATTTTTGAAGCCATGCATGCTGTAACAACAGCGGTGCCGCCGCTCTTTTCTGGCTCCGCATGCCGTTCAGCAGCGAGAGAGCTGGCGGTGTTTAAAGTCATTCTATAACGAGGCCTGTTCCATGGGAATTGCCACCGATATCATAATTCTTGTTCTTACCGCCTTTTTTTGCGGATTGCTCATGCAGCGTTTACACCAGCCGCTTATTCTCGGCTATATCCTTGCCGGAATTCTCCTCGGTCCCTACACCGGCGGCATGACCATCACCGAGGTGCATGATATCGAACTGCTGGCCGAGATCGGCGTTGCTCTTTTGCTGTTCGCCCTCGGACTCGAGTTCTCACTCAAGGATCTCAAACCGGTGAAAGCCATCGCCGTTATCGGTACACCGCTGCAGATGCTGCTGACCATTTCCGCGGGGTTTTTCATCGGCCATCTCTTCGGCTGGCCGTGGTCGACGTCGCTGTGGTTCGGAGCCCTTATCGCCCTGTCCTCGACCATGGTCATTCTGAAAACGCTGATGAATCAGGGCTGGCTGGGAACGCTTTCGAGCAAGGTGATGATAGGCATGCTGATCATTCAGGATCTGGCCGTGGTGCCGCTGATGATCATTTTGCCGCAGATCAACGATCCGGCGGCGGGAGCAGGTCTTGTCGGCCTGGCCTTTGTCAAGGCCGCCGTATTTCTGGTGGCCATGTTTCTGCTGGGGACACGGTTGCTCCCCTATCTGCTCAGATCCATAGCCCGGCTCGGTTCGCGCGAACTCTTCATCCTGGCGATTACGGCCATAGGCCTCGGCGTCGGCTATCTTACCTATCTTGTCGGCCTCTCCTTTGCCTTTGGCGCTTTTATCGCCGGTATGGTGCTCAGTGAATCCGATTACGGCCACCAGGCCCTCAGCGACATCATCCCGCTCCGCGACCTCTTTGGCCTGCTCTTTTTTGCCTCCGTCGGCATGCTGCTCGACCCGGGGTTCCTGCTCAATAATTTCGGTCTCATCTTTGCCCTGGTTGTCGTCGTCAGTCTTGTCAAGGGCTGTCTCTTTGCCGCCATTGCCTGGGTGTTCCGCTATCGCAACGTAGTTCCTCTGGCCGTGGGACTTGGACTTTTCCAGGTGGGTGAGTTCTCATTTGTCCTCGCCAGGATAGGGGTGGCAAGCGAATCCATAACCACTGAGTTTTACAATATGTTTCTGACAATGGCCGTGGTTACCATGGTGCTCACTCCCTTCGTTTCCTCCCAGACCTCGAGAATCTATGCTTTGAAAAAGAGATGGTTCAAGCACGAGCCTCTGCAGTCAATGAACTTTCCCGAGGACGCATTGAATCACCATGTGGTCATAGCCGGCTGCGGGGCCATAGGTTTTCAGATCGCCGCCGTTCTGCAGCGGCTTTCGATCCCCTTCGTGGTGGTGGAGATTGACCAGCAGCGGATAGAACGGGCCAAGGAGGCGGGCTATGCCATCGTTTACGGAGACGGCAGCCAAGAGGTGGTTCAGGAGGCGCTGAATATGGAGCGTGCGGCGCTGCTGGTGGTGACCATGCCGGGAATAGTCGTCGCCAGGTCAATTATTACTCATGCCCGCAGGGATAACCCGTCTCTGCGGGTTGTCGCTCGAATTTCTGATCCCGAATTTTTCAAGGTCTTCAAGGAACTCGAAGTTGTCGATCTGGTCTACCCCGAATTCGAAGCCGGTCTGGAAATGATCAGACAGGTGCTGCTTTACCTCCGTATTCCCGTCCCCGAAATCCAGAACTATACCGAGAGGCTGCGCCAGCAGATGCTGGCCAAAAGCGGCGATATGGACAACAGCTATGCCACTCTCGGTCAGATGCGGGTGGCAGATCAACAGTTTGATCTGCAGTGGCTGGAGCTGGAGGGGGATAATCCCCTGGCCGGCAGGACTATTGCCGAAGCAGAAATTAGAAGAATTACAGGAGTTTCAGTAGTTGGGGTTCTTCGCGGTGGGGCCTTGGAAACCAATCCACCGCCTGCCTTTCGTTTCCAGCATGGAGATCTGGTCGCCATCATCGGTTCACCGGGGGCAAGACATAAGTTTTATTGTTATCTCAACCCTCTCTCCGATAAATGCGTGATGCCGCACCAGCAAGGCCTTGGTGTTTGATCATCAGGCATAGGATTCAGTCAGCGTTGGGTACCAGCGCTGCGGCCGTCGCTGTCTGCGGGAGGAGAGGTGGGGGAAAAGGGCGGTTTCCGCGGCGGCTGCTTTCCGGGTTTTTTCTTCGCTCCGCGGGGGCCGGATATAACGCTTCAGCCTGGTATCGACCATACCCTGAATGTGAAGATTGTCGACCTGAATCAGCGGCCCCTTGATCAAAATCGGCATCGCTATCATCAGATCCACGGCTTCGTCCCAGGTGAGCAGCAGTGGGTCGATTTCACCTTTTCTGACCGCCGGGGCGGAACAGTCAATGATCTGCAGGACTTCTCGGCCGCGGACGAAGGGCAGCAAGCTTTCCCGGGTCCAGGCTCGGGAGAGAATGTCTCTGCATTCGAGGTGATTACCACCATTCTTCAGGGCCGTCTTCTGTTGCTCACTCGTCGTACATCCTGTTTTTGTGAAAACTATCATCTCTGCCATGGCTGTCCTCTTGTGGAGTGTATGTGGAATCAGGTCAGTTTTGGTATTACAAGAGCTGTGCCAGGAAAGAATATTTAAGTGTATTGTTGAATGATGTCAGCTGTATGTCTCTTTTTTGCTCGGCGCATTGATTGGTGCGACGCTACTGGATCCTACCGTCGATAAATACAAAAACGTAGCAAAGCTACAAAATAGTTTCTGATTACCCCTGAAATTCAGCCTAGGCAATTACCGGGAAAAGAGTATCCCTGTCTCAGACCGAGTTGCTGAGAATAAGGAGTAATCAAAAAATGGTTATGTGCGGGTAGAAACACCCGCCCGGCTGCTGTGTCCCTCGATTGAGACGATCGCCGGATTAATCTCCTAGGACCCCTTGGCGCAGGGCGTCGATGCCAATGGCATCAATCATGAAGCCGATGCGGGCCCGTTTGGAGTTTTGCCGGTAAAAGTCCAGGGTTTTCTCGAGTATCTCCAGGGCATCTTCTCCGCTTACATCTTCGACGAGCACATCGGCAAGGCGGGGTTTTATGCCGCCCATGCCGCCGACCAGCACCGTCCAGCCTTCGGCGGTGCCGTAGAGGGAAAGGTCCTTGATGCAGTTCTCTCCGCACTGGATCTTACAGCCGCTGACGGCCATTTTCATCTTGCTGGGCTGAGGTTTGCCATGGTATCTGCTGTCGAGCTCCATGCCCATTTCGATGCTGTCCTGCTTGGCCAGCCGGCAGAACCTGGTTCCCGGGCACACCTTGACGCTGCGTACACAGAGACCCACGGCATGACCGGGCTCGGCGCCGAGTTCGGCCCAGATGTCGTCCACCTCTTTTTCATCGATACCTATCAGGGCGATGCGGGCGGCACTGGTGATCTTCAAGGCCGGGATCTGGTATTTTTTTGCCACCTCGGCGAGTTTTTCAAGCTTCTCCGGGGTTACCAGGCCACAGGGAATATGCGGTGCAATGGCATAGGACTGTTTGTCTCGCTGCAGAATAACACCTTTCTCTCCGTCTTTAAGCATGGTTGCATCTCCGTTTTCCATATAGTCAGGGAAGGGTAATCGCAGACACTCTACTCGAAAACGGCGCGGTTGCAAAGCAACAGAGTCCAGCACTATGCCGGTACCGGTATAGGGGACAAATTCATCATCATAGGCCCCCGCGGTAATGTCCTGGCTGCAGATCTTTCATAGCGATCAGTCCGGCGGACGTACCGATGGAGGAAACGGGGCGGACGAGAAACCTTGAGCCTGAAAGAATGGTCCATGAAAGGAGATTGTCTCCATTAGTGATGTCGCAGCGAATGACTCAGCCCGACCACGGTTTATCCTCCCGGGCGTTGACTTCTTCCGGTGCGGGTGGACGAATAGGGGCGCTCGTGTCTGTGGTTTACGAAAAAGGCGGCATAAATGCTTGGCGGCTACGGCGGAATGATCTTCGTTCTTTGCCGATACAGACGTCGTCCGGTGGTGTCGGGGGCAACCGGGTGTTGGTAGCTGCGTTTGCTGTTCTTCTTGATACCTTCTGTCGCGAGGTATGTTTTTTGCAGGCACCAGGGGTGGTGCTCCGGTGTGGATATCATGGTGGAAATCAGTGGTTATAAAGCGAGAAGAGACGCATGGTGGCCATACGGGAGGCATTGACGATCAAAAACGGGAAACGTGCCCAGGTACGATCATGGGCATCACCTGCAAAAAAACATGGTGAATCAGGAGCAAGGATTTTATGACAGATAGGCACCCCTCGTTTCAGGTAGAACCGCTGGAAACCATGGTGGCCGTGGGAATGGTATCCCCGGATGCGGCCAGGATCTGGGTTCGAGCCCATCGCCCGGGCTCGGTACGGCTGCGATGGTGGCAGCAGAATCAGGAAGAGAACTGCGGAGAGGCAACGGTGGAAATTCCTCCTGCCGGTAGGCGTCATGACAATACCGCAGCAGCCACTCTTCCGGCGGGCGGCGAGGCCCTTATGCCGCTTACCAGATACAGTTTCGAAGCCGTTCACGACAGCGACGGTCGGCAGCTTGGCCGGGGCAGTTTCGAAACCTTTCCCGCAAGTGATGACGAGACGCCTGAGCGCTTTACCATCGGCGTCACCAGTTGTCATCAGCCATTTCTCCCTAACGGGGAGATCAGGCCTGATTCCTCGCGAATGCTGACAGCGGTGAAACGGTGCATGAGAAGCCGCAATACCAAGTTTCTGCTCATGACCGGCGATCAGATGTACGCCGATTTTCCAGAACCCCTGTCCCTCTTCAACGAAAAATATTTTCAGAGGCTGGAGCCCTACGACAAAGCGAGGCTGCGTGACTGTTCGGTCGAGACCATACGACGTATCTATCAGGACCGCTATCGGATTTTCTGGAATCATCGTGAGTGGCAGCAGCTGCAGAGTGAATATCCCTGCCTGCCCATTCTCGACGATCATGATATTCTCGACAACTGGGGGTCTCGGCCGATTTATCAGACCGAGGAGTGGCAGAATGTTGGCCAAGGCGCCAGGTGGGCCTATTTCGACTACCAGGGAAAAAGGGTACACTCCGCCGAAGACGGAGGCGACACCCTGCGGGATTCCTTTCATTATCATTTCTGCTACGGCAACACCGCAACCTTCGTCATGGACCTGCGCTCAAATCGCACAGCAGGAGAAGGCGGTCAGCTCTACAGTCCGCAACAGCAGCAGGATCTTGAGGATTTTCTTAAAAAAACGGCGAACAAGAAGGTTATTTTTCTGGTGCTCAGCGTACCGGTGATCCATCTTCCCCGGTTTATCGCCAAATTTGTCGCCAAACTGCCCCATACCGGCGAGGACTTTTCCGATCGCTGGTCTTCCGGAGCCCATATCCACGATCGCGACAGGATGCTGAAAATCCTGCGCGCCCATAGTCTCAGCCATCCCTCGCAGAAAATCGTCCTGCTTTCCGGGGATATACACATAGGGTGCGCCCATGTCATCACCTGGCGGGCAGGCGGCCCTGACATCTACCAGCTGATTTCGAGTCCGCTGACCCATAAGACGCCCTCTCTTGTGCAGCTGGGCTCCAAGCTTCTTATCAAGGCCAATCGAAATGTCATGACCAGAAGAAAAAAGCTCGAGGCTGATGTCAGGCTGATACAGGGCGTCGAGGGCTTCCGGCAGAACCCCTACGGCGGCAGAAATATCGGTATGGTCGAAGTGCATACCCCTTCTGCCGGTGCAACGCCGACCATAACTTTTCTTTTCTATGGCCAGAAGGGAAATGAGGATGACGAACCGGTATGCGTTTACCAGTCGCCGCCTCTGTAAAAGAGAGGAGCAAAAAACCGCTTGGCTTGCCGGGATGGTCATCGTCACCGGTACGCTGATCAGCGAATTGTATACCGGCTCGGTGGCAACTGGCCGGCAGCGGCCCGAGCCAGTCCATCAATACAGCCGGATCGCATCCTCATAGGCGAGAGGATCATCATACCCGAGGAGCTTCTCCGCACGCGCCAACCGATGCCCGCTGATTATGGTATCCGTGCTTCTCGACAAAGAGAGAAGAAGCCTCCTGCTTCGGCAGTGTCTCAACCAAGCCGGATAGAACCTGATGACCTCTTCGTTTCTCTCGATGATGCCGAAACGATCCTTGAAAGACTCGAATAGCATGGGGCTGGAGGAATCAAGAAAAGCAAAATACGCTATGGAGGATACATTTATGGGAACCAGTAATGACCATCTGCAGCCGCCACAGCATCAAAATAAGCAGCCGGGAGAACGTTCGAAGATGTCACCGAAACCGGTAACGGAGGACAGCGACTATCGTTCCAGCGGCAAATTGGAGAACAAAGTAGCCATTGTTACCGGAGGGGACAGTGGAATAGGCCGCGCGGTCAGTATCCTTTTTGCAAAGGAGGGTGCCGATGTGGTTATCGTCTACCTCGACGAGCATGATGATGCAGAAGAAACCAGGAAACGGGTTGTGAGGACCGGCCAGCGGTGTCTCCTTGTGGCTGGAGATGTCGGCGATTCTTCATTTTGCCGGACAGTTGTCGATAAAACCGTGGCTGCCTTCGATACCATAGATATTCTCGTCAACAACAGCGGCGAGCAGCATGCCTACCACTCCGTGGCCGATATAGAAGAGGAACAGTTGAAAAAGACCTTCGCCACAAATCTTTTCTCCATGTTCTATCTCATCCAATACGCTTTGCCGCACCTCAAAGACGGCGGCACTATAATCAATACCACATCGGTCACTGCCTATCAGGGGCACCCGACACTTATTCCTTATGCGTGCACTAAAGGCGCAATTACCTCTCTGACCCGATCGCTGGCCATCAGCCTGGCGGAGGATAACATTCGTGTTAATGGCGTGGCCCCCGGACCGGTATGGACACCGCTGATTCCGGCAAGCTTTGATGAGGAAAAGGTTTCCCGCTTCGGTGAGAACACTTTGATGTCGAGGCCTGGAGAACCGGTGGAGATTGCCCCATCCTTTCTCTTTCTGGCCAGCAGCGACTCATCCTTTATGACGGGACAGGTGCTGCATCCTAACGGCGGGCGCATAGTCAATGGTTAAAAGAAGGTAGAAAACACCAGAGGGACGAAGGGGGACGCTACCACGCAGACAGGACAGGTAAGGGGGATATGAGTATTGCCACTCCAAAGTATACCCTTTTTTGATTACCCCTTAGTCTCAGCAACTCGGTCTGAGACAGGGATACTCTTTTCCCGGTGCGCCCTTGAAAAGAGCACCCCTGTCTCCCCATAATCGGCAGCGCTGAGTTTCAAGGGTAATCAGGTACCCTTTTTAAGGAGACGTTTATCGCCTCTTGCGGGGTGGCAGACCGGGATCCTCTGCTGCAGCAAAACCCGTGGGAGTCGTGGAAGATTACTTCGGTGATAACGACGACGGTGTGTCAAAAGACCTGTCAGGTACTGGTGGAGACTTATTGACGACGAAGGAGAAGGAGCGGGATTATGCCGACCAAACAGATCAAAAACGAAGAACAATACGAGAAATTGCGCCAAAAGGGCATGAGCAAGGAAAAAGCAGCCCGGATTGCCAACAGCTCGCAAAAAGAGACCAATACGGGCAAGAGCGGTCAAAAATATGAGGAATGGACGAAAAACGAGCTCTATACAAAGGCCAGGGAGGTGGGTATTGAAGGTCGTTCGAAAATGAACAAGCAGGACCTTATCCAGGCCCTTCGTAACCATTGATGCAGCAGGGGGATGACACGAAAGTGTCGCCCCCCTGCATCTCCCTGCACCTGACTCTCTTTTCCTAAAAAATGATGACGCCGACTATGCCGAGAACGGCTATGCCGGTATCGATGACGCCCAGAATGATAGCCAATATGCTCATGAGTCCGCCGCCGATTTTCGGCGAAGCGGCCATGAGCACACCGACTATTCCTGCGCCGACCGCCACCAGGGCGACAAACAGTGCCCATATCGGACTGCCGGTGAAAGTGAGGATGAAACTGACTATAGCTGCTATAAGAGCAATGGTTGCTGCACTACCTGCTTTCTGGTCTGCCATGAATATCCTGTGGTTGAGATTCTCTCTTGCACCCATCCCCAGTTTCAAGGGGTACGGGCGGCCTGTACCGCGGCGATTGTTCTTATCCCCCACTACCAGCAAGGGAGAAAAGATGCCGATGGGTATGCATCTTATATGCCATTCTTGCCTGCTTTGCACCATCGCAGGTATAGTCCGTGTCTTTTATCTCTCTGCGCCCTCCGTTCTCCGTAAGGGGGCTGAGGTGGTTGCGGAGGCGCAATCTTGGGGCGATGTGGAGGGTACCGCCGCAAGTCTGTAGTGTCGGTCCGATCCGCCGGTAATGCCTCCCGTAAGTTCGGATCCATTACGCCTGGCAGTACAGGTTCTGATGCCAATCGTCCAGGTGCGTTGTCGGGCACACTTCAGGGGACAGAAGAGGAAAAAAATGGATGTGGGTATGTTTCTTGCTGAACAATAATGCCGGTTGTCTGCTTGTCTCATATTCGCAGCGGAACAGTGCCGGGGAAACATTTTACGACTATCACAAAGATACCCAAAATCATCCTGTTGTGAAAGTGGTAGTCAGAAAGAACAGCGGATAACAAATTGGGTTTTTCATGGAATGCCGGAGTTAGCTCAAAGATCGTGGAGACGGAAAAAGATAGCCCTGGCGGAAGCATAAGCCCGATGATGGAGGAAGCATGCGGATACTGGCAGGTGCAATAGGGGGTATTATCGTTATACTGGTTCTCTGGGATGTGGTCAAGACCACCCTTTTGCTTCAGGGGGCCGGACCGTTGAACAGGCGGCTGAGCAACAGTATCTGGCGAGGGTGTCTGGCTGTGCATCATCGTCTTCCTGGTCACTTTTTCCTGAGCGTAGCAGGGGTGTGTATTCTGCTGGCTTCGGTTTCGTTGTGGATCCTGCTCTACTGGATAGGGTGGAGCCTGATTTTTTCGATGTCCGAAATGGCGGTAATCTCGGCCCAGAATGAGGTTCCCGCCTCCTTCTGGCAACGGATCTATTATGTCGGGTTCACGTTCATAACTCTGGGAATTGGCGATTTTAAGGCCGGTAGCGCCCTATGGGAAATCATAACGGTAATCCTGTCGATAAGCGGTTTTTTCATCGTCACTCTTGTCATTACCTATCTTCTGCCCGTTGTCTCCTCGGCTGTCGAACAGCGGCAGCTTGCCGTCCACATCCAATCCATGCGCTTTGCCCAGGGAACGTTTTTTTCCTCATTTCAGGAAACGGGTGTGGATGGGCTGGTCTCCAATCTGCAACCCCTGTCTGAAAAAATTTGCCGGCTGGCACAACAGCATCTCGCCTATCCGGTTCTCCACTTCATGCAATCCGGCGATCCGCAAAGCGCCCTGCCTTTGGCACTGGCAAGTCTCGATGAAAACCTGACGCTTATCCTTAGTGGCGGCAGGTCGCTGCCGGCCGATGTCGAGAATCTTTTGCCGCTTCGTCACAGCCTGAGCTTCTTCCTCTGGACGCTGAGTCACCTGAAAATGCCACTCGATAAAGAGTCCACGCCGGAGTCCCTCCCCTTGAAGACCCTATCGATTATCGGTATTTCTCCAGCCGATGAGTCTGATTTTAAACGAAAGCTTGACCTGTTGCGCGAGCGACGCCGTCTCCTCCGCGGCTTTGTCTATTATACCGGCTGGCAGTGGCAGGATGTTTTCAGACAACAGCACTATGAAGAAGACCTCTTTGCCGAAGGTGGTCCCGAATTCCATTCCTCCGTGGATTCCTCAGAGACTCGGCGTCAGCCGCAATGATCGCCGGAAAGGGAGGCAATAGATAGAGTGAAGGGCTTCAAGAGAGAGGAGTTTACTCAAATTCGTCGCTTATATGCATGTATTCATCGGAGAAAGATCGATAGGATAGTATTCTGGCGCAAAAGCGTTTAAGTTGAACCTAAAGAGAAATTGGCATGCAAGAAGAAACAGAGAGGCAAAAAAAGGGTGCCGACGGGCACCCTTTTTGTCGCAGATATGAATGGAGCGATTAATTCTTTGATTTCATAGTGGTGTTTCTGAAGGTATCGAAAAAGTCTTAGTAGTCTTTTTTCGTTTTTTTGCTGTTGTCGACATTGAGATTTGTGTCTGTATTGTCCTGCATACCCTGGTCTTCCATGGAAGTGCTGTCTTTTTTCTGCCTGTTCTCTTGATCCCAGGCAGGAGAGACACCGTAGTGGTTCTGCAGGTCGCGCTGGAACTGATCGTCGGTAATATTGGCCTGCCTGGGAGCTGTTTCCAGCTTGCTCCGGTCAACCGTGAGAATTGCTCGATCTTCTTCGAAGCGGAGGGCTTCGAAGGCTACGGCAATGTCTTCATCGCCCATACCGAGGATCCCGCCTTGGGAAAGGATGACGAACTTGATCTTTCCGTTTTGCTCGTCGACGGCGACCTCTTCTATCTCGCCGACTTCTTCACCGTTCTGAGCGTAAACGTCGAGCCCTTCAAGTTCCTCGGCGGAACGGCCCATCATTCCCATATGCTGGGAAGAGTCTGAATCGGCTGCGGCGCCATAGTGATCCTTTTTCGAATCGGATTTCATGTCGGTTTTGCCGGTGGCGAAGACGGGCACCGCCAGTGCAAGCATAGCTGCAATAGCGACACATGAGAGTAGTGTTTTTTTCATGATAATCCTCCTGTGGATATAGGTGTTTCCTTTGAGAATTTCCATTCATTCTGCTGTGTCACTGAAAAAGCTGTAGCTTCCTGGAAAATGATGCGATCCAGGAAAATACGGCGTATACGTAATGTTGCAAATAATGGACCACAGAAGGGTTTAAGTAGGGCACAGCAAGTAACAATCGAGTTGTATTTGGAGTATACACAGGCCAGCGGAATGTTCAGCCGATGGGGCGATATTGCGTCTTGCCGGACAGGATTTGCTCCTGCGGCGCTGGAATCGGCGGCTTGTTGTTATACACTGTGCAGCAGAGCTGGCAGGTGGTGGTCGTCTATCGGGAGAATCTGCAGTCAGACCGGCAACAGTCCCGCTACCGAGACTTTGAAGGAGGTTTCTCGCTGTTATTGGAAAACTGGAACGCGATGGGCAAACATTATTCCGAATCGATTGTGGATGCCAGGGTGAGGCGGTCGATTCTGGTCATTTTCAGGAGATCGCTGTCGGTCGCCAGGGTTTGGGGAAGAATGATGGTTATGCCGTAGCCTGAGTCAAGCAGATTAAGACCGGAGTGGGAGAAGGAGTCCGCCTTTTCCGCTGTCGAGGGTGACTGTATCTGGATATGATTTCTGTCAATGGAGGTGTAGATATCCTCGATGTGACTGAGACCGATGGTGAACAGCGCCGTATGGTTGGCAATGGTGCCGCGGTGGACCTCTTTTTCGATAACTGCTGGAATTTTCTGGAGCAGAGATGCCGTGCGTACCTTTTGAAGGTAGCGGAGTTCATCGGCAATGCGACGAAACGTGGAGTGTTTTCTGTCGATTGTATTCAGGCGTTTCAGGTGGCCGCGCACGGCATCATAGATATCCCGGTCTTCCACCTGTGAAGCCGGCAGACATAGATACTCCATGAGCAGCATCTCGGCGTTGACGAATGTTGTGGTGGAACCAAGCTTTTGCCGCAGAACTTTATTGTCCAGCCTGGCTGCAGGTTGGGTGTTGCCGAGGGCGGCACCGTTATCGTTGGCCGCATAGCCCTCCTGCAAAACGTTGAAGTAGCCTTCAGGCAGAAGAAGGTTGAGATTGGCGTTTTGGCGCAACCACTCGCCTATACGAAATATTTCCATCTGGGTGCGTACGGTGCCACCGGCGGTGGTGGGGGTTTCCGGACTTCGATGGCGGATAGCAATAATATAGAGCTGTCGCGGACTGTCGGCGTTTATCCTGTAGATAACTTTGCCGTATTCGTCGGGCATCTCCAAAAGTTTTGAGGGTGTGGAGGCCAGGGCGTTAGAGAACGCTGCCAGAGACATGCCCGCTACTGCCAATAGTGGGAGGGCGGAGCCGGCAAGGCCCCGGAACAGAGATACGGTGGTGCTGACGATGTGATGGAAGAGCTGCTGGAAGCGGTATCGTTGCTGCATCTGTTCATCCCCTTCACCGCTCCTGTTTGCAGGACAGCAGAGAATTTCAGAGCACGCATCGACATCCGTATCTGGCAATCCCGCTGTCGTGGGGAGTGACCCCTGTAGACCGGTGATTTTGCGCATTCATCTTTCGATGAATTTGCCTTTTTCAGATAGTTTCTAGATACATAATTAAGAATTATTCTCAATTATGAGCCCGAATATTACCACATCAACAGACACCTGTCAAAGCGAAAGTGAGGCGGGGAACCTGGGGGAATGCTGCTCGGGAATCGGGATGGCACGCTTATTGTATAATACTCTCACGGTTGCATCCTCGGGGAGCGTCTTTGGAGGAAGGGCACCAAAAATCTCAAAAAAGGAGAAACTATTATGTTGAAGAATACCAAGATGAAGTCGATGACGATACTACTGCTGTTACTGTTTGTGCCATTATTCGCGGGCTGCTACACGCCGGCGGGGCGTTCGGCTGGGGAGGTTGTTGATGACACTACCATCGGCACCAAGGTAAAGGCCAAGCTCTTCGATGAAGATGAGCTCAGCGGTTTTGCCATTGATGTCAAAGTCTTCGAAGGAGAGGTGACGCTCACTGGTGCGGTCGCTTCAGTGGAGCATAAGGAGCTTGCGGCACAGATAGCAGGTTCGGTCAAGGGTGTTGTCGGTGTCAACAACTTGCTGCAAATGAAAAAATGACGGAGAAATGAAGAGTTGATGAAGCACTGTTCGTAGTGGCAGAGCCGACTTTGCGAGAAAGACAGAGACTTCAGTGCTTCATCATTTGCTTCGGCCGAAGTTGTGCTGTTTGAACAGTACCAGGGCGCTTTTGAATTCGGCAAGATGCACGGATATGCCGGCATCGTCATAATCCGTTGATTTGTCAGCAGGTCTTTCCACAAACCCCAGGGATTGGCGAATCCCCGTAATGTCAGCTTCTGCCGCTTCGAGATGGTTGGTGGTATTCTCCAGCCGTTTGCTGCGGGAGCTGATCCACGTTTGTATGCGGGAGAGGGTGTCGAGCATGGCCTTGACTTGCAGAGCGCCGTAGAAAACTATGGCCAAGAGGATAAGAAAGAGGCCGCCAACGAGAAAATGAGAGATGCTCAGTGTAATTTCCATGGTTTATCTCGATGAAGGGTGCTGTAGGCAACTCAAGATCGCATTCATGCTGAACGGTTTGAAAAAGAAATCGTCGACCCCGTTCTGATACGCTTCGTTCTCATCCGTTTCATTGCAACTGCCGGTGATCATGACGACCCTGGTCTCAGGGTGCGTTCTTTTCACATGACGGATGATGTCCTGGCCGCTGAGAGATCCCATCTTCAAGTCGGTGATCACGGCGAAAAACTGCTTTTCGGCCAGTATGTCCATGGCGTGTTCACCACTGTTGGCGCTGTGGGATTCAAAGCCGCTGCGGTCGAGGTAGGTGGTCAGCAGCTTGCATATGATCGTGTCGTCGTCAACAACGAGAATGGGTTTCTTTGCAGCCATTATTTTCATCATGCTGGAGTAGAGGGTTATACGGCCGTGTACCCATATGGGCTATACGCCGCCCGCATCCTGTGTCCTGTGGTATATGGTATGGGGGATGGGACGGCGACTCGGTACCTGGCCTACTTGGCCTGCTCTTCGGCTTTTTCGTAAGCCTGGAAAAGTTCGCTCAGCTTCTGTTTGTCGCAGAGCTTTTGCAGATGGGAGAAGACATCCTCTTCCTCTTCCTCGATATGATGCCTGTTCAATTCATCGAGTACGGTGGCCTTGGCCTTGAAGACCTCGCTGTCGAGTTCGAGATCCATAAGCTCACGCAGCACAATCTTGGCGACATGATGCTCCTGGAGTGCCTCGAGGCCGTCGTCTCTTGCTTCCTCATCCTGTGCCTGACTGAGAAAGTGGAACATGGATGCTTCTTCGCCGACCATGTGGGGATAGAGGGCGTCGTGAAATTTCGTGCGTAATTCCTCGCGTTCCGCGGAGGTGGTGGCGGAAATGAGTTTTTTTCCAAGGGCCTTCTGTTCTTCATGATCCTGGCGTAAATGGCTGAGAAATTCGTGTTCGCTCATGTGTTCTTCTCCTGCGTGTTAGGGGTGCGCTGCATGCACGTGTTGTGCATGTGGTAGACTAAGGAAGTGACGATCCGATGCGAGATCATGCAAGCCAGCATCTGTACCACCGGCTTTCTTCCCAAATCTCCCTGGTCTGCCGTGTATTTTCCGGCACTCTGGTGCTGCGCTTGAAGATGGTGTCAGAAAAAAACACGGTCGGAACAAGTATTTCCAACCACTGTCCGACCGTGTGTACATGTCTTATGTGCATGTCGTAAACAAGACCTTGTCATGGTCTTTTTGCGGACCCCCTGCCAACAATGAGAAAGACCACAAATAAGATGATGCCGAGGACGAAGAGAATCCAGGCTATGTTCGTTGCGGCGCCGGCAATGCCGGTAAAGCCGAAGACCGCTGCGATAAGTGCTATGACGAGAAAAATTATTGCCCATTTAAACATAAAGCCTCCATTATTATGATTACCGATTGTTTTTCTTACCCGGGTCAACGGAATCGAGTGATGCCCGGCCTGTCTTTCGTCAGCACACAGTCTGTCAACTGATAACACGCTCTGTGCATGAAGGGACAGACGCTGGGATGCATTCTGTTTTTCAACCGCTTCCCCGTCAAAGGGATGTGATAACCCGTTTTTTAGGAAAGATGCGAAATGTATGCCAGTATAACGTTTTTTGGGTCTGGCTCCCCAAATAACTGTCCAGCCGCCTGGGCGTTTACCGTGGGTTCTCCAGGAATGAGTTCATGGCTTGCCGTGAAAGACCTCCCTAACAGCTGTACCGTGAGCTAAAAATGGCAAATACCTACAGATTGTTGTTGAGTAGGGAGTGAGAAGGGGAAAAGCAACTGGCCTGGAGGTTGGAGGGGAGGGTGGCGAGATGTGGCGCTGGTGTCCTGTTGGAGAGGAATCTTTCCTGTGACGCAGGAAAGGTGCGCTAGCGCCAAGAGCAGGCGCGGGCTTTTTGGAACCGGCCGCAAGCTGGTATTGCCGGGGATAATGTATATGCTCATTGAAAAAGAGAGTGCGGAAAGATGACTGATCTGGAATTGGGCCTGAAGTCTGCATCTCCTGCGGAAAATCGGAGAAGATCAGGGTAGATCACACGAGATGGGGGGGACCGGCGAAACCAAGGTGTACCTGAAAGATGCCTACTAAAAGATGCCTACAGGTAGGGGGGCAAAGCGATAAATATGAATGTACTCGGAGTTAGCACATGGCCCTTGACGATGGTGGTGGCGGTCTTCATCCTTGCCGCTGCGGTAATAGCTGTGGTCGGTTCGAAGATGACAAAGACCGCCGACCAGCTCGCCGATATAACCGGTCTCGGAGAGGCGATTTTCGGCGCGGTCTTTTTGGGCGGTTGCACCTCCCTGCCGGGCATCGTAACTTCGGTGGTCACAGCCTATCAGGGGTATCCGGAACTATCCCTGAGCAACGCCGTCGGCGGCATTGCCGCCCAGACGACCTTTCTTGCCATTGCCGATATTTTTCACCGCCGGGTCAACCTTGAGCATGCTGCCGCCTCCGTCGAAAATCTGGTGCAGGGGAGTCTGCTGGTAACCTTGCTGGCAATTCCCCTGTTTGCCGCGACCACACCCGATGTTACCTTCCTGAAGATACATCCGGCGACTCCGGTGTTGCTGGCCGCCTACATAATGGGCATTCGCCTGGTTGCCAAGTCCCGTTCAGTTCCCCTGTGGAAGCCGGAAAATACCAAGGAAACGAAGGTTGACACACCGGACAAAGACACACTCGAAAACCGGAGCCGTGCGAGTATCTGGTCGAGATTTGCCATCTCCGCCGCAGTGGTGGCCGTGGCCGGCTATGCCGTTGCCCAGACCGGCATTGTCCTTGCCGATGAAACCGGTCTATCCCAGACCGTGGTGGGAGGGTTGTTCACCGCCTTAGCCACGTCCCTGCCCGAGCTGGTCACCTCGGTTGCCGCAGTGCGCCAGGGAGCGCTGACGCTGGCCGTCGGAGGGATCATCGGCGGCAACAGCTTTGACGTTATCTTCGTGGCCATCGCCGATATCAGTTATCGCCAGGGATCGATATATCACGCCGTCACCGACAGACAGATTTTTATAATCTCTCTGACAATCATCCTCACGGGGATCCTGCTAATGGGATTGCTGCGAAGGGAAAAACATGGCATTGGCAATATTGGCTTCGAGAGTTTCCTGGTGATTTTTCTCTACCTTGGTGCCTTCACCCTGCTTTTTTTCAGTCAGTAGCTTTCGCGAAGCTGTCTTTGCCGAGACGGCGTTCATATAAGAACCGAAGACAGCCACTGTGTCAGCGCCCAGAGAGCGCCGACGATGAGTACCAGTGCCAGTCCGGCGATCAAGCGATGATTGTCCCACAGTTTTTCCGCCTGTTCACCAAAAGCATATACCAGCCAAGCCAGTCCGAAGTAGCGGATGCCCCTGGCCAGAGTTGCCGCCAGTACGAATTTCCACACAGAGTAGCCGGCGGCTCCGGCGGTGAGCATGGCTGTTTGAAAAGGTATCGGAATCACCCCTACCATGATGATGGCAAAGAAGCCGTGCTGGTCGAAGAGTGTCTGGAATTTTTCATAGCCCTGCTGCCACCCCATGGTATGTATGATCCATTCTCCGGCGGTTTCAAAAAGGAAGTATCCCGTACCGTAGCCAAAAAGCGAGGCAGCCAGGCAGCCGGCAGTGACATAGGCGGCAGTCTTCCACAGCCTGTGACGGTTGGTAAGCATGAAAGGGATAAGAACGAATTCTATGGGGATTGGCAGGATGAGGGTTTCTAGAAACGAAAGGCCGAAGAGAAGCCACATGACGTGCTGGGATCTGTTCAGGCGCTCCAGCCAGCGGCCGATGCGTTTTTCCTGTCGTTTTTTCGAGGTGATGGAATTCAAGGGATTTCTCTCCAGCCAGATGGCAGCTGATCATTCTTTTTCCAAAATGTCTACCAGTAGACGGCCCACGGCTCCAATGAGCATTAAGAAGGAGCCGGCGATAAACAGCCAGACGCCGAGAGTTTTATAGGCCTCATAGCGAGGAAGGAACAGTACGCTTCCCATGAAAAACGCCAGGTTGCCGGAGAGTCCCAAAGACTGGTGGATCCAACCGTAGTCATGAACAATGGTTCTTGCAATATTTCGCATAAACTCAAGTAATTAATTTCTCTTAGAAGGAATTCTGTCCCCCTCTGCTGTTCTATGTGCATGACGCTTGAGGCAGCAAGTTGGGTTTTGCAGAAAGAGTGCCAGCTTGCGCTCTTTTCTTCTTCGCTGTGCAGGCCGCCGCTTAAACGACCAGATGAGACAAAGCGCAGGTTTCTGGAGAGTTATTTGCAGGGATTCATTGTGCTATAAAAACAGCAGGCCTCCGAAAACGTATTTGCGGCGTCCCGATACAAGAGTATCCTTGTCTTATGACGTGCTGCTGGACATCAGGGGGAGCCAGTACTTTTTAGGAACGGACCTGTCTTAGTGTGTGAAGAGATGAATCCAGAGACCAGGAGATACCCATGAATCGTAGAAAAAAACAAAAGACACTTCTTGAAAAAGCCCTTATGGGCAGTGCTGTGGTACTGAGTGCTTATGTCGTAAAAACCGGAGTCGATACCGCCTATGAAAAGCTTACCGGCAGTACGGCTCCCCGAAATCCCAAAGAGCCAGAAGTCTCATGGCGCCGGGCTCTTCTGTGGTCAGCGACAACAGGGGCGCTGCTTGGTGTCGCCAAAGCAGCTATGAGGCCGAAAATTGACAGCGGCGTGAAAAAGCTCCTCTCCGATTGATCCTGGCCGCCGGTCTGCGTCTGCTGAGAGAGGTATGGTTTCTATCTGCAATAGGAGGTCAAATGAGCAATACCCCAATGCGGCGGTACAGGCAAACCGATAGCCATCGACCGTAGAATCTCTTGCAGCCCATGCGGGGCTGAGTGAAAAACGCAACAACGACCCCCATGAACTACTGGAGAAGGCAGTATCGTGAAATTTTCGTTTGTATCGCTAAAAAAAAGAACTAAGCGCCTCATTGTCGGAAGTGGCGTGGTTGCCATCCTGCTGGCTGCCGGAATCATTCAGCAGCAATTCTTCGAGGCCAGTGAGGTTAGCATCGGCAGACAGGCTCAGTACCGCCTTGATTCGTACCCGTGGCGGGAGGCACCGCACAGGGTTCGTCTGGTTCATGACCCCTCGGAGGCCTTTTCGCTGCGGAGGCAGCTCATTCGCCAGGCGACCACCAGCATCGATATGTGCACCTTTCTCTGGAAAGATGATGAGATGGGCCTGGCGCTGCTCCAGGAACTGGTGGCCGCCGCCGAACGAGGGGTCAAAGTGCGGCTGCTTGGCGATGGCATTTTTTTTATGCGGCAGCCTGCAAAGGTCGCAGCCATAGCTCAGGCTCATCCCCGTCTGAACCTGCGCCTCTATAATCCTCTGGATCATGAGGTGGCCAGTCTTGAGCCGAGCAGTCTCGAGAAAATGGTGCTCGATTTTTCCGAAATCAACCAGCGGCTGCATATGAAAATCCTCGCCATTGATGACCGACAGGCCCTGGTGGGAGGACGCAATGTGGGCAATGAATATTTCGGTCGGGATGAAGAACTCAATTTCATGGACCGGGATCTTCTCATAGAAGGACCGGCAGTCACGGATATAGCTGCTGCTTTCGGTCTTTTTTGGAATGATTTGAGGACAGAGACGGCTCTTGAACTCGATGATGTGGCCTCCAGTTCACCCAATACCAGCTGGCTACAGCAACCCACCGGCGATTTTGTGACTGAAAAGAAAGAACAGCCCCTCTGGAGAGAAGTTGATAGAGTTGCCGTATGGCATGACAGGCCGGGCTTGATTGGCAGCGAGGACGAATACAATTACCGGTTGCTGGCGGATAAACTGGTTGCGCTGGTCGGCGGTGCCGAGCAGTCCGTCATTATTGAGACTCCCTATCTTGTCCTGAGCGAGCGCACGCAGGTTCTCCTTAAGGAGTTGCGGCGGAAAAAACCCGAGATGCCTATCCGCTTCCTGACCAACAGCCTGGCCTCTACCGATACCTGGCAGGCCTACGCTGCTTTTCAAGAGCAATTGCGAACCATGCTCGGAGAGTTGCGTTTGCTGCTGCACCTGAAAAAACCCGGCTCCCTGCGGGAGAGGTCGGGAGAAAGCAGTAAAACCAGCAGTCTGCATTCGAAAACCATCATCGTCGATGAACAGAAAAGTGCTATCGGATCCTACAACTGGGACCCGCGCTCGGGCATCTGGAATGCTGAGATTATGGTGGTCATCGACGATACGGCTTTTGCCAGGGAGCTTACACAGTATATGGAACCTCTCTGGACACCGGAGGTCTCCTGGGTTGTGGCCGAGCTTCAACAGCCTATTGGGCTGGAGCAGATAGATGCCATCGGCTCCACCGTCAATGCCCTTCTTGCCGAGACACTGGGAATAAACGCCTGGCCGCTGACCAATACCGCCTGCTTCGAATATAGCGGCTCAAGGGTGCTTTCTCCCTTTCACCCTGATTTTTATGATCACTATACCTCCGTCGGTTCCTTTCCCGAAGTGTCGATTACTGCCAGAAAGCGCATACTCACCAATCTGCTCCAGCCAATCAGCGGAACACTTGCTCCGACTCTGTAATATCGTCTTGCAGGCAATGCGTCTGGAGATGGTGTGTCAGCGTCTCGGGGGGCGCACATATTCGGACAATCCCGGGGTGGCACAGAACGTGCATTACGGGATATAACAGTATTCATCACCAAGGAGAACAGGTGGTGAACAACATAAAAACACAATAAAGGAGCAAGACATGTTAGGCTGGGCACTAGGATTTTTTATAATCGCACTGATCGCCGGCGTTCTCGGTTTTGGTGGAATAGCCGGAGCCGCAGCCGGGATTGCCAAAATCCTGTTCTTTATTTTCCTCGTTCTGCTCATTATATCGTTGGTTGTCGGAGCGTTTCGCGGTAGAGCGCCGAAAGTATAGCCATCGTCAACTGCCGTACTCGACAGAGTTCTGATTGTCGGGGGCAGAGAGGACAAAAAGCCATAATACTGAAATAATGACTGCTCGAGAAGAGATGTTCTCGAAAACTGCAGAAAATACACTGAGGTTTTAACCACCTTAAAGTAAAGGAGAAGAAATGAAAAATTCTATGATGCGAACACTTTTGATGCTGTTGCTGGCCCTCTTCATTACCGCTTTCACGGCGGGGTGCAACACAATGGAGGGCATGGGGGATGATATTGAGGATGCCGGGGATGAAGTCGAAGAGGCGGCTGATGATGCTGCTGACTAATTGTCGCCGCACCCTGAGCCGGCAGGCAGCCCCCTTGGGCTCCTCCGGCTCGACTCTTTAATCAACTCGTTCTTTTAAAGCCCCCCCCCTCGGCGTTTTCCCTTATTCTCCCTCTCGTCAATCTCACCCTGGGTTCTCCCGTCCTTCTTCTTTATCTTCTCACTGCCAAATTCATAAGGTATTGTATTTCTGGTAGCCGATAAAATCGGCCCGGCACCACCGGGAGGTACGCTGATTACCTATGGAACTCAGCTTCCTTCCTGCTCATGCACCTCGTGAACACCAGTATGAGAGTGGCTGAAGGCCATGGGTAACCAGATGTATTTATTATTGTCAGAAAAAAAAGTCCGATCCGGAAGGACAGGGCTGTCCTGTGGAAACGGACTGTCTGGTTTTGTGAAGCTGAAACGATAAAACACGGGCCTCCGCTTCCGGTTTTTGCTGAGCGCTCCGGTGAAACCGGACAAGAGAACTGGCTTATTCCATGAAGGTAACCGTTGGCTGGGCCTCTTTGTCATAGAGGATGCCCGGCTGGAAAAGCTTGAGCTGCTTCTTCTCGATGGCGAAGTTGTCAGTGAGGTACTGTCTGACGTTTTCGGCCCGCTGCTCTCCGAGACGGTAGAGCTTGTGCCGCTGGTTTCGGCTGAGAAGGGCGGCATCATCACTGCCGGCGAGTTCCCCCGGTTTGACCTTCGGATAGACGTAATAGAGTGGTTTCTGCATATCTTCGAGGGCATTTTTGAGCTTTTTACCAATGGAGTCGAGCTGTCTGGTATGCTCCGGGGTCAGTCTCGTGCTTCCGGCCTCGAAGGTGAGTTCCGGCAGGTCGCTGCTGATGATATCTTTGCCGAGTTTCATGCCGAGATAGGCAAGAACACCGCCGGGGCCGAGGACGGTATAGGCCAGCATCGGTTTGACCGCCGAAGAGATGCCATTGCTCAAAGCGGTGACGATGATATCGGCATAGCTGGCATCGAGGGAGGAAAGCGTGCCGCCGATGGGGATTTGAAGCGTGATGGTATCTTCACCGTCCCTCAGGAAGGAAAGTGCCGTTTCAAACGGTATTGGCAGCTTGGCGTTGAACTGCCGGAACCGTTTTTTACTGGCGGTTTTCATCTCAACTTCTTTCAGCTCCAGGGTGTTTTCCATATCTACCTGATCGCCCTCGAGTGTCATCTCGGAAACCAGCTCGAGTTTGCCGCCGGTCAGGCGTTTACCAATGGGGTTGAGTAAAAAGGGAGTGAGGTTGGTCAGCGGATAACCGTTCAGATGCAGCTCGTGCTCCCATACTCTGGGTGAAGCGAGCAGGGCCGCGGAGCCGCTGAGCGTCAGAGGAGAATGCTTATCCACCCGTGCTTCGGCAGTGAAGGTGAACCGCTGGTCGGCGTCGCTGAGATTGATGTCTGCAAACTCGAGGGAGAGTATGTCTATATGTGCCTCGAAGGTTTCGGGTAAGGTTGGATCTTTGTAGAGGATATGATTATCACCTACAAGTTCCAGAGAGTCTATAATCACTGGAAGAGAGAGAGACCGATTATCGCCGGCGTCTCTTTCTCCGTCTTTGTGTTCCTCCGTATTCGTCTCGGAGTTCTTTGTGGCGATATAGGATATATCGAGCCCCGATCCGCTTAATTTTTTGATCCTGGTGTTGGTTTCGGATGCCCAGGCGGCTCTGGAACTCTCTAGGGAATCAAGGGTGATGGTGAGACCGCGCTCCGCCTGCGTGTTCGAATTTCGGTAGTGGATAGTATCGACAGTTATGGACTCAGCGGCCAGGGTATCCGCGCCGGCCTGCATGTCGTCTATGACAATCTCCCTGGCCCCGCCGACTGCCTCGCTGTCTTGTTCCTGGTGTAATGCGGCCTCACTCACTTTGAGATGGTTGAGGGTATATTGATCGAAAGAGCTCGTTGCTATACCTTTAGCCAGAAGCGAATCGGCAGTGATAGAGTAAGGTGTCTGCTTGATGGGACCAAAGACCAGGGATTGGGTCTCTGCTCTGTCGATTTCGAGATCGGAAAAATTGTCACTGTTGAGCCCTGAGAGCAGCAGAGAATCGGTTGAGAGCTTCGTCGGCAGAAAAGAGGAGGGGAGAAAACGGAGGCTGTTTACAGCGGCTTTGGGAGCACTGACAGTTCCGTTTTCCGTTCCTTCGAGTTGTCCAATGCTAAATGATCTCAGAGTGATGGCGGGATTTCCGTTTTCAAGTATTTCGGCGCTGGTTATATCGATGCTGCCGTTTCCGGAGAAAAAATGTTCACCGCCTATAAAGAATGTGCCGTCTCCTTGGATAACCGCCTCGTTGAGCAGCCAATCCAGATTTTCTTCGAAAAGGTCGCCGCCGATGGCTTCTCCAAAAAGAGTGGAATCAAATCCTATGTGCTTGGCATCGACTCCGGAACGGTAGGCGATCGACCCTTCCTGCTCCACTTTCGCTGCATGGTAGACGCCCCCGTTCAGCGTCAGTTTGCCATCGGAGAGGGAAGCGCTGCCTGAATAGAGTATCCCCGTCGTTTCGGCGGATTGGTTTCCATATTCCAATTCGACGGTGCCGCCCAGACTGATGGATGATTGCTGCCAGCCGGTTTCTTCGGAAAAGCTCAGGGCCAGTTGAGCAGCCTCGGCCTGACCGTCGACGCTGAATCGCGCCGGGGCGGTGTCGGCGTTATTGTCAAATTCCAAGGTTCCCTGCCAGGTGATGGATTCGGCATTGCCACGTGATTCTCCGGTCGAATATTCCGGATCAACGAGAGTAATGGCAAGCTCCCCTGTAAAAGGGCGTGCACCGGCACCTGCGACGGTTGCTTTGCCCTCCGCGGTGAGCTCGCCTGACTCTATAACCGTTGCACTTCCTTGTTCTTTAAAGAAAGGCGAATGAGCCGTGAGTGAACCATTGAGTCCGATTCCCTGCGAGTGATCCGAACGAATTTCTCCCCGCCAGCTCAGATCGCCGCCAGCTGACCAGGCGTCGCCGGCTGCGGTGAGTGTACCGAGGTCGATGGAGCCCTCGAAAAGCTGCACCATGGCACCATCAGCGGTTTCTTCCAGAGAAAATGTGCCGTCGACTGACGCTGACCCTTCAAGGCTCACCCCTGCGGGCACAAGGGCTTGGAAGGCATCAAGATCTAACCCTGTCAGGGAGATTTTACCGGACGCCGTTACGGCTTCTTCTAAATAGAACCTGGTCAACTCGAAGGAGACAGGCGCCTGGTTGAGCTTGCCTGAAAAGGAAAAGCTGCCGGTCTCCCCTTTGCTGCCGCTGTCGAGGTTTTTAGCGCGGGCCTCGTCTATCACCAGGGTAGTTGTTATATCGCCCTGATACTCTATGGCAATGTTTGTGAAGGAGGCCTCTTCGACTTTGAAGGTCCAGGGAGGAAAAAAAGACGTACCCTGATCTTGGTTATCTCCGCCGGGTGAGAGAAAATAGGAGCCCACCCGCATCCCCCCTTGAGGATAGTTGCGAATTTCGATGTTCATATCGCGCAAAATCGCTTTTTCCAACAGGGCGTCTTTTTCAAACAAGGCCGGTACACCGAAGTTGATCGTGAGGACGTTATCGCTGTAGACGGTGTTGCCCGCAGTAGTGATTTCCACGCCGTTGAGAGTGAATATTCCGGAGAAGGGGTTGAACCAGAGTGTATCGATGGTGACACTGTCGGCACCATTGTCGAGCAGCCACTGCTTGAAAAAGTACTTGGCTCCTGCCTGCAGTACAATAAAGCAGAGTAGACTGAAAACGACGAGTGCGAGGGAGATGGCAACAGCCTGCTGGCGGGCACTGCCACTTGGTTGAGAGCGGTGATTGTACTTCATGGAGGTCTCCTGGCGTTTTTCATCCGCCGACGGTTGTGCGGGGGCATGTGAGGCTATATACAAGTTGTATGCCAGAAGAGAGGGAGTGTTCTGTCTGGCTGGTTATGGGGCGCTTACGGCACCGGCAAAGGAGAGCATGGAAAAACCCCTGTCAAGCTGGCCCTGATTATGCATGGCGTTATTCGACATTGCAGCCCAAATCAGCCAACGGATTCTATGCTATCTACCTCTCGTTATATACACTTCGTCATCATCGGTCTTGGCCTCATCGGTTTGTTTCTGGTAGCGAAATGGTTCCTGCAGTCAGCACTGAATGTGCTGTTGCTGGTGTTCGCCGGGACACTTTTTTCCATCTTCATCCGTGGTGTGAGCCGGTTTGTTTTCGGACGGTTCAGGAAACTGCCGGAAAAAGCTGGTATAGTCGCCACCCTCATATTTCTGGTAACCATCTCCGCCGCATTTGTCATTTTCCTGGCGCCCCAGCTTTTCGAACAGATACCGAAGCTGGCTGAGGAGTTGCCCAAGGCGGTCAATGCCCTCCGGGAGAAGACGGATTTCTTCAGCTGGCTTAAGGATTTCGTTGACGGTGGAGATGGAAAGTCCCCGGCGTTCACCGACAAACTCACCGGCAAACTCATGGGTGTTTTTACCACTACTTTCGGCGCCATAACCAGTTTCTTTATAATTCTCTTTGTGGGGATATACCTCAGTTTTACTCCCTTTTATTATGTCGGCGGCTTTTTTCGTCTGCTCCCTTCACAGTGGCGGCCCCGTGCCGACCAGGTTCTGCAGGCCCTTGATTATGCCCTCAGTCACTGGCTTATAGGCAGGTTTGTGGGCATGCTGGTGGTCAGCGTCTGCACCTATACCGGACTGCTGCTGCTGGGAATACCTCTGCCGCTGAGTTTGGCCGTTCTCGCAGGCCTGCTCACTTTTATTCCCAATATCGGACCTATTCTCTCGGCCATACCGCCGGTGCTGCTGGGGTATATGCAGTCGCCTTCGTCGGCGCTGTATGTAATTTTACTCTATCTGGCAATCCAGGCGGTCGAGAGCTATCTTATCACGCCGCTGATACAACAACGGGAGGTGTCGTTGCCGCCGGTGCTGACGCTGACCTCACAGATATTTTTCGTTAGCATCTTCGGTTTTCTCGGCCTGCTGCTGGCCACGCCGCTTACCGCCAGTGGCCTGGTGCTCGTGAAAATGCTCTATGTCGAGAATGTACTGGAGGAACCAACTGATATCAAAGGAGCTGGCGACAGTGACGACTGAGGCCAGTAGAAACAGCTTACCGTAGCAAAGGAGCGCTTTATGCAGGTGCAGGAAGAAAAGAAGCGATCGAGAAATTTCATCTCCTCTCTTTTTTCACGCGTCAGGGCCTATGAGTTGTCGATTCTGCTTGCTTCGGCTCTGGCGGCCGGAGGAGTCTGGATGTTTGTGGAGATCGCCGATGAGGTGTTTGAAGGCAAAACCAGCGGCCTTGACGAGGCTATCCTCTTGTCCCTGCGCAACCCGGCGGATGTGAGCGACCCGATCGGACCATTCTGGTTCGAGGAGGTGATGCGGGATTTCACCTCTCTTGGCGGAACAGCCATCCTCGTGGCAATCAGTCTGGCTGTTTTGGGATTTCTGCTGCTGCAGAAAAAATGGAGGATGGGGGTGTTCACCGTGGCGGCCGTAAGCGGCGGTTTTTTACTCAGTTCAACGCTTAAACGCTTCTTCGATCGGCCGAGGCCTGATATCGTTCCCCACAGCACCTATGTGATGACCGCCAGTTTCCCCAGTGGCCACTCCATGCTCTCGGCCGTGGTCTTTCTCACTCTCGGCGGTCTGCTGGCCCGATACATCAGCAACAGAAGGCTGAAGATCTACGTGCTGACGCTGGCTGTTTTGACCACCATTACTGTCGGTTGCAGTCGGGTATATCTGGGGGTGCATTGGCCCACTGATGTGCTGGCGGGGTGGACAGCCGGCGCTTCCTGGGCCCTTGTCTGCTGGATGGTGGCGCTCCTCCTCCAGCGGCGTGGCCAGGTGGAGGAGGAGCTTGAAGATTGACGCGGCGAGTCTCTCCCAGCAGGTTGTCGACAAGAGCAGAATGTCCTGCTGAGGCATCCGTTCAGTCTGCTAGGTAGTAGCGTTTTTAGAATGACTTTCGCTCTTTTCCTTGGTCTGTTGGTCTGCGGGGGTGCCGTCGTCATCGTTCATCGACTGCGGGTCCTTGGTGCTTGGCGATTTTGATTGCACATCTGTGGATTTTTCATTGTACGGTTCAACCGTCCCTGTAGTGTCTCCGCCCATGGTTGACTGCTCTATCTCCTTGAGAATCCGTTGACGATCCTGCTCCGATTTCTCAAGCCTGGTTTTCGCCTGGTCCCGCTCTTGACGGGCCTCCGCAAGGTCTTCTTTTAATTCTTCGATTCGGGCTTTGGCCTCGGCAATCTCCTCCTGGGAATCTTCTAACTGTTCTTTCTGCATCTGTACGGCTTCGTCGACTTCTTCGCCTGCCTCTTCTGCGGGTCCATCGCAGCCTGATAAGGCAACGGCGAAGAAACAAAGGGAAAAAAGAAATATCAAAGTTCTTTTCTGTTTCATGGGGGCTCCTTTTAAAAATGTTTGTACACCCTGGTATGGGTGAATGTATGGGCTGCAAGATCACCTGTTGCGGTGCCTGTGTCGCAATAGGCTCTGCAATCTTCAGATGCTTACCTTACAATATACGTGCCATATTCGGTAAATCACCTCCCGCTTTTGCCGCGAAGACACTGCGGGGAAGTCGCCGCCGAGGTGGATGTTGTCTGAAAGCAATACCGCAAGGCAGCAGGAGAGAGGCGCTGAGCTACGGCGGTAAAAAAAGTTTTCGCTAGATACTGTTGGTGGAGTTGCTTTCGGAAAAAATGCAGGTTGGATGAAGAAGGGGGCAGCTCTGCACGTTGGGCTCCAGCGTCCGGGGAGGAAGAGGCGCCTCCGCGCCCCGGTCGCTGGAGAGCCCAGCTGCCTCAGAGATTCACTGATGTTTTACTGCTGCTGTTTCTTGGTGTTTTCCGCTTTGTTCGCGGATGTCTGGGCGCTGCTTGCGCTTTTTTTGTTCTTCTCGGTTTTGCTCAGGGAGGCGGTGCGCTTGTCCGGCCTATATTCCGGATCGTTTTTCAGTTCTTGCTTTGAGACATCATAGACGATGTAGTCGGCGTCTTCTTTGAACTGGATGTCCTGAAGATCGGCCTGAATTTTCTTGTCCTTGATGTTCAGAGCTTCACCGACAGAGAGCAGCAGGCGTATATCGCCCGCGGGGGTGATGACTACGTCATCGACCGTTCCCAGCTTTTCGTCATTGGTGTTGTGCACTTCCTTGTCCATCAGTTTGGAGGCCTGGATCCCCTGGCTGCCATATTCCTGCCAGTCTATATTCTGCATGGAATTGCTGCTGGAACGAAGAGAGGAGAGCCCTTTGTAGCCCTGGCGAGAACGATCCTGCCGGTTTGATTGCATCACCTTACTGTGCATCCGGTCCTTCTTGTCCATCTGACGCTGGTTATTCATGCCGGTCTTCTGGCCGGATCTTCTGTCACCCCGTTCATCGGTCGGAGTATAGGCCTGGGAATCCTGGTCGATATCGGTGTCGCTGTTGTTCATCTTCGCGTACCTTCCCGTTTTCTGTGTACGTTCTCCCTCGCGATTTTCGGCCCAACCATTAATTTCCATGTCACTGTTTTCATAGCGCTCGCTTTCGTTGTTGAACCAGGCATCGGATGAGGATTCGTAACGCCTGCCGGCCCATCCGTAGTCGCTGTAGTCAGGGAACATTTCCAGCTCTTCTTCGGTACCCTTAAAATAGACATAGCCTCGATTCTTAGTGAGACTCAGTTTGTCGAGCGGCACCATAGATTCTTCCGATCCGAGTCCCCAGAAGCCGTCGATTTCGACGATGACATATTGCACCTGGCCGGTACTGTCGACAACGACATTTTCGATTTCGCCGATTGTCTCACCGTTGCGGCTGCGGATCTCCCGGTCTATGAGTGCCCGGTTGCCACGCTTGATGGCCCGTTGCTCGTTCTGGTCCTGCGAGTCCATGGCGGTCTGGTTTGGCTTCATGTCATCGTGTTTTTCCTGGGCGCTGAATGCCGTCTGTACAAAGACGGAGGGGATGAACAGAACGGTGGCCAGGGAACCGACCATGAGATACTTTGAAGCGGTTGAGGTTTTTTTGCGGTGGGTGGTGATCGTTTTTTGGCGTTTCATATCATTTTCTCCTTGTACCTGAAATTAAAGGGTCGAGGAAACCGGCACGGCTTACCCAGGTTGAAGTGAGCGCCCTCTTCCGGATCTCCTGCGTTGTTGATTGCTGGCCATGTCGGAGGCGCCAGCAAAGCAATTATGCGGAAAGAGTGCGAAAAGCATGCCAAGTGTGGATAGGGGAAATAATCCAATATAACCGATAGCTTGATTATAGAGTGCCGACCGGTGCTCTTTCCACGGCGAGCTGGCATTCCATTCCTACAGGAATAAATCCGATGTTCCTGGAAAGCTGCAGCCACTCATCTTGACTGGACAACCAGAGTTGAACCGTAATGGGCGGAAAAACAACGAAAGGCAGAGAGGCCTTGCGTTGTATCTGGACCGGTTTTTGCATTTTATCGTGGGGGCGGCAAAAAGATGCCCTAAGCGTTATTCCACTAATAAAGAAGAACAGAGAGGCAAACATGGAAGAGGCACCCCTTATCATTATCAATGCCAGCGCTGGATACAGAAACCAATCTGATATAGACGAATTGGCGCGCCAGCGGGGGTTCAGACTTGTACACACTCAGTATGCTGGTCACGGCAGAGAAATAGCCTGTCGTGAAGCTTCGGCCGGAACTCGCTTGCTGGTGGCATGCGGTGGCGACGGCACCATACATGAGGTGGCCTCGGGCATTCTTGACGCGAAAACAGAATCAACGCTGGGAATTATTCCCTTCGGCACCGGTAACGATCTGTGCCGCAGTCTCGATATTGGTGAAGAAGCCGAGGAGGCCTTCGCTCTCCTGGAAGAGAACCTTCAGGTACAAGTCGATGTCGGCACGCTGTTGACAGGCGAGGATGAGCACATCTTTTTTAACGTTTCCTCCTGTGGCTTTTCCGGCGAAGTCGATAAACATCTGGAAGAGACGGACAGGTCGAGTTGGGGAACGCTTTCTTATTTGAAGTCTGGTCTTTCGGCCCTGGCCGATCTGCAACCTTTCCATGTCGATGTTTATAGCGAAGGTGAAACCATAAGCGTGGAGGCCCTCAATGTGGTTGCCGGCAATGGCCGGTACGCCGCCTCCGGTATTCCGGTGGCCTCCCGGGCCAGTCTCACTGACCGCAAGCTCGATCTGGTGATCTATCTGGGAAAGGGAATATCTGATCAGCTTTTCAATTCAAGGCTTATCCTTCAAGGCAAACAGGATCGTTCCGATACAATTTTATCGCTACGGTCGCAAAAATTTGCTATGAAGTTTTCGAGACCGCTTTCCATTAACTATGATGGTGAGTTGCATGACAGTGAGGTTGAAAAAGTAGAGTATGCCATTCATCCGCAGCGTTTGAGGGTTATCGTTGGCAAAAATCACTTCTGAAAACAGTCGGGGTGGAAAAGAAAGATCACCACCGGCTGCAGATATTTACATAGCCCGCAGTCTCCGCAATTTGAAAAAATACAGCGGTAGTCTGCGACCTTTCACCGTCGTTCCTTTTCTCAGCTATGGCTGCGATCGAAGAGCCATTCTCTGCGGCCGGGTTATCGAGAACCTTGAAACCGGTTCACCAAAAACCGAAGACCCCTGGTGGAGAAACCTGCGCAACATGATCAGGACTTTTCTGCGCGCCAGAGCCGAAAACGCCCTGCTCAGGGCATCTGTCAACGGTGAATCCGTTGCCATCAAGAGTGATGCCATCGGCTATTTCCATCGGGAAGTTGTGCTCGAAAGATCTCTGGAGCAGCCCGGCTGGGTTGATGTCGATTTTTCGCTGGACCCCCTGCCCGGATTTGCAACCCTGGACAGGCAGCAAGGCAGGATCCTCAGTCTTCCTTCGTCGTCTCCCTCGGGAATCGGCATTATCAGCGATATCGACGACACCATTCTCGAAACCTACGCCACCGATCTGTTGATGAGCGCCAAGATGACCTTTATCAACAATTCCACCACTCGTATTGCCATTGCCGGCATGGCTTCGCTCTATCAGACCATTACTCAATCCACCTCCGTCTACCAGCCCGTCTTTTACATCACCAGTTCCAGTTGGAGTCTCTACAGCCTCATGTCTGATTTTCTTGATCTGCAGAGCTTTCCCCGGGGACCGCTTCTGATGCAGAAAGTCGGCATGACCAACAATAAGCTGATGCGCAAAGGGCATGGCCATAAGACTCGAAAAATAGAAAGAATACTCGATATTACCAGGAACCAGCGCTTCATTCTCATAGGCGACAATGGCCAGGCCGACCGGCAGATTTATCATGAAATAGCCAATCGCTATCCGGATCGTATCGCTGCAGTGTGCATCCGTGAGGCCAGACGGAAAAGCTCATCATTCACAGCTGATTACGATATGCTGGGCATTCCCTATTTTGAGTTCGAAGACGGCTTCATTCTCCAGGACAAACTGCGAACAACAGGAATCCTCGACCAGTCGTAGTGAATTCTTTTGCATATTCTCATGCCTTAGCTCTGCTTTTGAGCTGTTTTTCTGTTTTTCCCTGACCGCTCATATAGCTGGTAGCTGGTAGACGGCAGAACCGAACTCAACGATAGTGTGCATTTCAACGATAGTGTGCATTCTCGGCGTGTGTATCTGCACTTCGAATACAGCATAGTGTCTGGCCTTCAGGCTGATATGGAGTGTAATCTTTGAGTCGTTCCGTCACCAGAAGGTGGAGGCGATGGATATTCATTTCATATTGTACCCTATGTGTTACGTACTCGAAGAGGAGTGCTCCCTGCCAACCGTATCAGCCACATGGGCGCCACGTTCCCCACGGGGCTGCGGTGGACCGGTAGTGGTATCTTTTTTCGTCTGGTGCTCCATCTCTGCGTTCAGTTCCGCTCCGAGAAGAACCGCCAGGGCTGAAATGAAAAACCACATGAGTAAAATGATTATGGCGCCGATGGATCCGTAGGTTTCGTTGTAGGTATTCGAGTAGCTGACATACAGGGAGAAGAGTATCGAAACCACCATCCAGAGAACGGTGGCCATCACCGCTCCCCAGCTGAGCCATTTCAATTGCGGCCGGCTTCTGTAAGGGGCGTAGCGGTAGAGCAGACCCAGGCCCATGACAACAAAAAGACCAAGCAATGGCCAGCGTAGTAAGCTGGTCAGCTTCTCGGCGACACTCGAAAGTCCGAAGATGTTGAGAACAGCGGGAAATATGACGATGAATCCCAGAGAGATGACCACAAAGATGATGGCTCCGACGGTCAGCAGCAGGGCTGTTATATTGAGGGATATGAAGCCGCGGCTCTCGTCTTCTCCGTAGACGATATTAAGACCGGTGATAAAGGCCTTCATCCCCTTGGTGGAACTTCCCAAACTGAAGAGAATGCCCGCTACAACGCCGAGGCTGAGGGCGCCCCCGGTATCTTCGCTCAACCGTTCGAGCTGATTCTGGAGGAGTTCCATGCCCTGCTGCGGCAGAATTCCCGAGAGGGCGGCTACCTGCTGCTGCACCTGACCGGGGTCGGAGACGATACCATAGGTTGCCACCAGCGCTCCGATAGCCGGAAAGATGGCAAGCAGGGCATAGAAGGCCACTCCGGCGGCAACGATGGTAAGGTTGTCTTCGGCGAGCTTGTCCTTGACCCGGAAAAAAATATCCTTCCAGCCCGTCAGGGTGATGCCGCCGGGGCGTAGCGCGTTTCGTCCTCTATTCGTGTTTTTCATAGTAAGGCTCGTTGCGCGTGCCTACTTGGTCAGAATTACCCAGAGGGCATGAATGATGCCCGGTATGTAGCCGAACAGTGTGAGAATGAGGTTGATCCAAAAGTGTTTACTCAGGCCGACTTCGAAAAAGACCCCCAGCGGCGGCAATATGACTGCCAGAATTATTTTGACAATGTCACTGATACCATCAAAGCCTCCGGTTTTGGGCGAGGCGGTGGCGTGCGTATTAGTGTGATTGTGATCCGATGTTTTCATTGCGGCCTCCTTTATTTATTTCAGTAGTATGAAGTTTTTTTCCTGTACGAAGCAGACTGCTCTGCAGTTGCATTCTTTTATCTGATTACCCCTAATGCTCAGCTACTCATTAGGAGACAGGGATACTCTTTTCCCGGGACGCCATAAACCCATCCCTGGGGGCTTGACCGCAGCCGTCCAGGCTGCGGAACACCCGTGAAAAGAGCACCCCTGCCTCTTTCGAATCGGCTAAGCTGAGTTTCAGGGGTAATCAGATTCTTTTATGAAGAAGCAAGCAAAATGTGTGCCCGGTAATTTCTGTGTATCAGAAAGAAAGATGACAAGGAAAGAGGGTGGAGGAGAGTAGGAACGATTATCGGCGATGGGCGACTTTATACTCGAGCCAAGCAGCTCCGCGGAGAATGAGAATAGAAAAGATGGTGACGCCCACTGCCAGAAGCCACTGCTCCAGGGCTGCTGCAATTCCTATGGCACAGCATATGAGAATAGAGGCAGCCGTGGTCAAGCCTTCGATACCTTCACCATCGCCGGCGCGGAAGATGGTGCCGGCACCGAGAAAACTGATACCGGTAATGATCGCTTCGACGATACGGATGGGATCCGTACGCAGGAATTCGTTGTAATCCTGGATGGTGAAGCGGTCGAGGAGGACATCGGAGAGGCCAACGAGCATGGCGGAGGTGCCGGCGACGAACATGTGGGTACGCAGCCCCGCGGGTTTTTTTTCCAGTTCCCGGTCAAGTCCAATAATTCCGCCAAGCACCATTGCGGCACCCACCGTGCCGAGGATGGCCAGTTGCCCGCCCCAGCGGCCCAGCATTTCTTCAAACATAATCCGTTATTAACTCTAAAAAATTCATATTGCGGAAGAAGAACCGGCGGGGAGTAAGAGAATGAAAAGCCCCCGCCGGTTTCTCTGGTGTCATTTGCTACAGATTACGAAATAGAAAATGGTATCAACTGTGCTTTTCAAAGAACAGATCTGCTTCTCTTTCCGCTTCGGCTTTTTCGTAACCATATTTTTCCTGGAGCTTGCCAACCATCTTGTCGTAATCGCCATCGATCTGGTCTAACTCGTCGTCGGTGAGCTCGCCCCATTGCACTTTCGCTTCCCCTTTCAACTGATTCCATTTGCCCTTGATAATTTCTTTGTTCATCGTTTTGCTCCTGTATAAATTTTGTAAGTTGAGTTCTGGCCTTCCTACGGCCTGCCTGCTCACTGGAGAGAAGAGAGAACAGGCAGGCAGCAATAGAAGGTTTCACCATCCATCGGATGGTAAAAGGGTTAATGCAATTACTGTTCTCGTCGGCCAGTAAACTCGAAAAATATGTTTAATGTACCGTTGTAATAGATATTATTTCTATTTCTTGAGCAGTCTGGGATTACTGGAAGTTCCTCGACCAATAAATCAGGGGATGCTGAAGGAGGGCCGAATGTCAGCCGCAGCACCGGCAGAGGGGTAAGGACTGGCAGCAGAGATGGCCGAGGAAGGTGGACAGTGCCGTGAAATCTGTCCTGCCGGACAGGACGGGCTTTGAAGAACAGCAGGGCCATTAGGTTGCGGCATTTTGGGAAACAGGGGCGACTGTTGCAAAGAAATACCACCGGTACGGCGGCGATGGGTGGAGAAGACCGTAGTCAAGGCCTGCCGTCAAGCAGGATTGATACGCTATCAGACTGGAAGAGGAGCGATGTCTGTCACTTTCTCTGTCTTAAAACGTCCGTTTCGG
>JGI12210J13797_10649076_pt1 | contig 56174 bp, 56 predicted proteins | sample ElkSlonscriptome_3_FD_13797 | JGI IMG/M metagenome (IMG submission 13797) | reverse complement strand
GAGCTGAAGGCTGTGTACGTCAATATCCGCGCTGGCTTCGATGAGAACCTGACGGATTACCTGCACCAGAGCATCCCCCACGCCTTTCACCACAACGTCTTCATGGTGGTGAGCCATGGCAACAGAGCACGTTATGGCTCCATCACGAGCGGCTGGGATCACTTCGCGGAATGGAATCGGGAGGACCTGGACGACCAGATCTGGCGCACCTTCGTCGGCTGCGGCATCGTCGATGAGCAGTGCCCGCGCGCCGGCTCCGGCAGGCAATTGCAGTTGCTCCTAAAGGGCCGGCATCGCTATGTCTTCAGCCTGGTACACAAGTTCAACCAGACGGTCCGCGAGCCCTACAGCGAGCGCGACGACATCATCGTGCTGTCGGATGAAGTTCCTGCTTCCAGAGGCTTGGGTGCCGATTGCTGGTTGCCGGCTGCTGAAACCCGGCGACGCAAAGCTGGAGCTTCGTCGCGCGGGTGACGCGGCTGGAGCCGCGTCACCAGGAGCGTTCCGGCGCGCCGTCGATTAGGCGGTAGCGGCAGGTTAGGGCAGCGGTCGCGCCGAGGCGGCGCTCCTACGGCATCAGGCACAAAAAAGGGGCCGAGTGGCCCCTCTCTCATCCGGCAGGTCGTCCTTTGACGACCGCGCAGCGCGGTTGCTTATTGGATATCCTTACTGCGTGGAGAGGCGCTCGTCGTCGGTGATCGCCTTGATGCTGAGGCGGATGCGGCCCTGCTTGTCGACTTCCAGCACCTTGACCTTGACCACGTCGCCTTCGCTCAGCTTGTCGCTGACGTTCTGCACACGCTCTTCAGAGATCTGGGAGATGTGCACCAGGCCGTCGCGGCCGGGCAGGATGGTCACGAAAGCGCCGAAGTCCATCAGCCTGGCGACCTTGCCCTCGTAGATCCGGCCGACTTCGACGTCGGCGGTGATCAGGCGGATGCGCTTCTTCGCCTCTTCACCGGCGGCCTTTTGCACCGAGAAGATCTTGACCACGCCGTCGTCGTTGATGTCGACTGTGGCGCCGGTCTCTTCGGTGATGGAGCGGATGGTGGAGCCGCCCTTGCCGATGACATCGCGGATCTTCTCCGGATGGACCTTAAACTCGATGATACGCGGCGCGTGCTCCGACATCTCGGAGCGGTGCGAGTCAATGACCTTGTTCATCTCGCCGAGGATGTGCATGCGCCCGTCCTTGGCCTGGGATAGCGCGGTCTCCATGATTTCACGGGTGATGCCCTCGATTTTGATGTCCATCTGCAAGGCGTTGATGCCGTCAGCGGTGCCGGCGACCTTGAAGTCCATATCACCGAGATGGTCCTCATCGCCCATGATGTCGGTCAGCACGGCAAAGTCGTCGCCTTCCTTGATCAGGCCCATGGCGACACCGGCCACCGGCGCCTTGATCGGCACACCGGCATCCATCAGCGATAGGCTAGTGCCGCAGACGCTGGCCATGGAACTGGAACCGTTGGATTCGGTGATCTCCGAGACCACGCGCACCGAGTACGGGAAGTTCTCGAGGCCCGGCATTGATGCCAAGACGCCGCGCTTAGCCAGCCGTCCGTGACCGATCTCGCGGCGCTTGGGGCTGCCAACGCGACCCAACTCGCCGACGCAGAAAGGCGGGAAGTTGTAGTGCAGCATGAAGGGCTCGCGGCGTTCGCCGTCGAGCGCATCGATGATCTGCGAGTCGCGCTCGGTGCCCAGGGTGGTGACGACGATGGCCTGGGTCTCGCCGCGGGTAAACAGCGCCGAGCCATGAGCGCGAGGCAGCACGCCGGTACGGATGCTGATGGGCCGCACCGTCTTGGTGTCACGACCATCGATACGCGGCTCGCCGGCGAGGATGCTGCCACGGACGATCCGCTTCTCCAGCTTCTCGCAGGCGGCATAGACCTGCGGCTGCTGCCAGGGGCTGTCATCACCGGCGAGTTGGGCGAAGATGTCGGCGCGAATGGCGCCGAGTGCGCCATAACGCTCCATCTTGTCTTTGATGCGGTAGGCGTCACCGAGGCGCTCGGCAGCCGCGCTTTCGACCGCGGCTGCCAACTCCGCATCGGCGGTCGGCGCCTCGAAAGGCATCGGTTCCTTACCGACTGCCTCGGCGAACTCCCGGATGGCCTGGATCGCCACCTGCATCTGCTCGTGGCCGAACATCACGGCGCCCAGCATGACATCTTCCGGCAGCCCGCAGGCCTCGGACTCGACCATCAGCACGGCCTTTTCGGTGCCGGCGACGATCAGGTCCAGATCGCTGTCAGCGTTGACACCGGTTAAAGGCTGATTGAGTAGATACTTGCCGTCTTTGTAGCCAACCCGGGCTGCACCGATAGGACCATTGAATGGTGCACCGGAGATGGCCAGCGCCGCGGAGACCCCGAGCATGGCCGGCACCTCGGGGTTTACGGCCGGATTCAGTGATTTGACCGTAGCGATGACCTGCACCTCGCGGCCGAAACCCTTGGCGAACAACGGCCGTATGGGCCGGTCAATCAGCCTAGAGGTCAGGATCTCGCCCTCGCTCGGGCGTCCCTCGCGGCGAAAAAAGCCGCCGGGGATGCGACCGGCGGCATAGGTCTTTTCCTGGTAGTCGACGGTGAGCGGCAGGAAGTCTTTGAGTTCAGTGGCACGCTTGTCAACGACGACGGTCACCAATAGTACAGTGTCGTCGACGTTGATCATCACGGCGCCGTCGGCCTGTCGGGCGATCTCCCCGGTCTCAAGGATCACGGGGTGGTCGCCAAATTGAAATTGCTTGCGGATGGGAGTCACTGGATAGGTCCTCTGCGTGGGTCCTCTGGGAGCGCCGTCCGGAACAAGCAGGCGCCCGTGTAGTCAGTTCGCGTCGGCAATGCCGGACCCCTTGGGCCGCACGCCGTCTCGGAATGCATCGGCCGTTCGACCAGCGGCGCGCGGCGATCTTAAACCGACCCAGGGATGCGGCGGCAAGGGTGCCAGATCCGAAGCGAGGGTCAGTCGAGCATCAGCGATTGCGCCAGCCGGTCGGTGTATCAACGACGCAGGCCGAGCTTTTGGATCAGCGCGCGATAGCGGTCGACATCCTTGCCCTTGAGGTAGTCGAGCAGCTTGCGCCGAGAGTTGACCATCCGCACCAGACCGCGACGAGAATGGTGATCGTGCTTGTGCTCGGTAAAATGGCCGGTCAGTTGTTTGATTCGGGCGGTCAGCAGTGCGACCTGCACCTCAGGTGAGCCGGTGTCGTTTGTGCCACGCGCATGTTCTTCGACGATCTGACGCTTGTCTTCCGCGGTCATGGTCATTGGTGTACTCCAAATGGATAGCGCGTGCCGCTTCGACACGCTGGGTGAATGGTTCTGAGCCGACGACACGCGCTGCTTGGTCTGCGGCTCAAAAGGCCGCTAATCCGATGGCAGTCGCGCTCGCGGATCAAGCCGCTCCGACAATGACTTCAGAGCGGCGAGAACCGAAAATCGATGCCGACATTGAGGCCAGCAGATCAGGCACGCGATTGTACGCGGTTGACGGCCGCATTACAGCAAGCGCTTTGGCTGAACCCGTCCGTCGTCGAGTATCACACCGACGCCGACGAAGCGCGCGGACTGATCATAGAGCCGGACCGTGCCTTGGGTGGGTGACTGCGGGACCAGCACCGGCTGTCCCTGGCCTAAATAGAAGGCCGCATCCGCGGATAGCCGCAATGCCGGACAGTGGTCAAGGGCGGTATCGAGCGGCAACAGCATCGCGTCCATAGCCTCAGCCCCCTGCTCGGCTGCTGCCTCGATATCGTCGACGGTAACAAAACGGACGCTGCCTTCGACGTAGGGCCCGACGCCGGACCGGCGGAGCGCGGAAACGTGGCCGCCGCAACCGAGTCCGGCGCCGACGTCCTCGGCCAAGGTGCGCACGTAGGTGCCCTTAGAACAATGCACGTCCAGTTCGACCTCGGGCAACTCAAAGCGCAGGAGATCAAGGGCGTAGATCTGGATCGTCCGTGGTGTACGCTCGATTTCTTTACCCTCACGCGCTAGCTTGTAAAGCCGCTGCCCTTGATGCTTAACCGCCGAATACATCGGCGGCAATTGCTCAATGCTGCCGACAAACCGCGCTATCACCTCGCGCAGCGCTGCTTCGGTGACGCCATCGGTGGGCGCGGTGGCGATGATCTCGCCCTCGGCATCGGCGGTGCTGGTGGTCACGCCCAAGCGCAGGGTTACGCGATAGCGTTTGTCCGCGTCCAGTAAGAAGGCCGAGAATTTGGTGGTGTAGCCGAGACAGAGCGGCAACAGTCCAGTTGCTAGTGGATCAAGGCTGCCCGTGTGGCCTGCCTTGGCCGCATCGTAGAGTCGTTTGACACGCTGAAGTGCGTGATTGGACGAGATGCCGTGCGGCTTATCCAACAAAAGGATACCGTTGACGTCGCGCCCCTGCTTGCGTCGCCTTGCCATGTCAAATTCTCCGAGTCGAGCGCCCCGTGGCTATTGTGCTCAGTGGTTGTTGCACTTAGGTTGCATTGAGTGCCCAGTATGCTCAATGACTCGCATCGTCTTCGGGGCCGCCGACGCCTGCCTCGGGGATCGATGGTTCGCTGGGGTCCTCGGCCACGGCATGCTCGATCAGCGCCGCCAGTCGCTCACCGGAAAGCACCGACTCGTCGTGCACGAAATGAAGCTGAGGTACGGTCCGACGCCGCGACCCCTTGGCAAGTTGGGCGCGCAAATAGCCGGCCAAGGTGCGGTTCAACAACCGCGCCTGTTCGTTGCGGTACTGGTCGCCCTGATCGCCGAAGGCAAAGCAGGTAAAGAAGACCTTGGCATGCGATAGATCGCGACTCGCGCGAACCTCCTGCAAAGTAATCTCGCCCAGCCTCGGATCTTTAACGCTGCGAAGGATAACGGTGAGTTCACGCAACAACTCGGCGCCGACGCGCTCGCTGCGATCGAATTCGCGTGTCCCGCCTCGACTCAATGTCGGGCCTCCTTGTTTGTGTCATTGACCCTTGGGTAATGGGCGCTCAGTACGGCGGCGACGAGACCTCTCGACGGGAAGGCGACGAATCGCTGCATCACAGCACCCGCGCCCGCTCGGTACGCTCGAACACCTCAATCTGATCGCCGGATTGTACGTCGTTGTAGTTCTTGACGCCGATACCGCACTCAGTACCCGATTTGACCTCGGGGACATCGTCCTTGAAACGACGTAGCGACTCCAGCGCACCTTCGTAGACCACGACGTTGTCGCGCAGCACGCGGATCGGGTTATTACGCTTGATCAGACCGTCGACCACCATGCAGCCGGCGATAGCGCCGAATTTGGACGAGCGGAAGACGTCGCGCACCTCAGCAAGGCCAATGATCTCCTCGGTGACGACCGGGCTCAGCATGCCAGAAATGGCCTGCTTCACGTCGTCGATCAGCTCGTAGATGATCGAGTAGTAGCGCAGGTCGAGCCCTCGCTCTTCCACCACGCGTCTCGCAGCCGCATCCGCTCGCACGTTGAAGCCGAGCATAATGGCGTTGGACGTGACCGCCAGATTGGCATCGGACTCGGTGATACCACCGACACCAGAAGCGACCACGTAGACCTTGACTTCGTCGTTGGTCAGCTTCGCCAGCGCCTCACGCAGCGCCTCGACGCTGCCTTGAACGTCTGCCTTGAGGATGATGTTGACGCTCTTGAGCTCCCCCTCTTTGAACTGCGAAAAGAGCTGATCGAGGCTGGCAGCGCGTTGCTCGTCAATGCGTGACTGGCGTTCTTTGTCCTGCCGCAGTTCAGCGACCTCGCGCGCCTTCTTCTCGTCACCGACGGCAATGACGTCGTCACCGGCATTGGGCGCACCGGACAAACCGAGCACCTGCACTGGGATCGACGGACCGGCAGTCTTCACCGGCCGGCCAGCCTCGTCGAACATGGCACGCACGCGGCCATACTCAGCCCCACTGACGATGCTGTCGCCAAGATAGAGCGTGCCGGATTGCACCAGCACCGTGGCCACCGGGCCGCGCCCCTTCTCTACGCTGGACTCGACGATGGCACCATGTGCCGCGGCCTTCACCGGCGCCTTCAGCTCCAACACCTCGGCCTGCAATAGCACGGCGTCGAGCAAATCGTCGATGCCTTCACCGCTTTTGGCCGACACCTTCACGACCATCGTATCTCCGCCCCATTCCTCTGGCACCAAGTCGTGCTGGGTAAGCTCCTGCATAACGCGGTCAGGGTTGGCGTCGGGCTTGTCCATTTTGTTGACGGCGACCACCACCGGCACCTTGGACGCCTTGGCGTGATGGATCGCCTCCGCGGTTTGCGGCATGACGCCGTCGTCGGCCGCCACAACCAAGATGACGAGATCGGTCACCTCAGCGCCGCGGGCACGCATAGCCGAGAACGCGGCATGGCCAGGGGTATCTAGAAACGAGATGGTGCCTTTGCCCGTCTCGACGTGGTAGGCACCGATGTGCTGTGTGATGCCGCCGGCCTCACCATCCGCAACCTTGGTGCGGCGGATGTAGTCGAGCAACGAGGTCTTGCCATGGTCAACATGCCCCATGATGGTCACCACCGGCGGGCGCAACAGACGCTCAGCCTGGTCGCTTTCCTCTTCCAGCAGGTCCATCATGTTGTCTTCGGCATCCTTGGCCTGCGCCTCGACCGCCGTATGTCCCATCTCCTCGACGAGGATCATCGCGGTATCTCGATCTAGGGCTTGGTTGATGGTCGCCATCACGCCCTGCTTGAACAGCGCCTTGACAACTTCGGCAGCCTTGATCGACATGCGCGCGGCCAAATCGCCGACCGTGATCGACTCGGGCACTTCCACCTCGCGCACCACCGGCGAGGTTGGCCGTTGAAAGCCGTGCATGTCCTGCAACTGCGGTCGACCAGTCTTCTTGCGTCGACGTGCACCGGGACGTGAAATCACGCCGCCCTCGTCATCGAAGTCCGATCTCCCGCCACCGCGCTTGGACCGGCCCGCGTCCTTGCGTGCCGCCTTTTTGGCCGGCTTCTCCGCCTCGGCCCGCTCAGCAGGTCGTTTCAAGTGCTTGCGTGCCCGATCGCGTTCTTCCAGGTCCGGCTCCGCTTTGGGTGCCGTATTGGCTTTCTTGCCGGTCGTCCGAGCCGCGGTCGCAGCAGGGGTTTGGGCCGGGGGGGCTGCTTCGGAAGTTGGCTGAGCGACGGCTTCAAGGCCAGGCCGGCTTGTCGCCGCGTCAACAGCGGTCGCTTCAACAGCTTCCGGAGTCGCTTCCGGCTCTGGCTCGGGCTCTGGCGCGGCCGCTGCTGCTTCAGCAGCACGAATACGCTCTTGCTCTTCAACACGACGGCGCTCTTCCTCGGCGCGGCGACGCTCTTCATCGAGGACGCGGCGGCGCGCTTCTTCTTCCTTGCGCACGCGTTCCTGCTCTTCCTGTTCAGCCAATCGGCGCGCGTCTTCCTCGGCACGACGCTCTTGAAGCTCCGCACGCCGACGCTGCTCTTCGGCCAGGCCTCTACCGCCCGAAGACCGCTGCGAGACAGGTCGCGGATCGAGGGGACGCGCAGTCCTGGTTGGCGTTTCGTCACGCGTCGTAAATGACCGTTTGCGGCGCACTTCAACATTGACGGCCTTGGCGGGGCGTTGGGCGGCCCCCCTACCGGAGACAGTCGGACGCGCCGCTGGGCCCCCCGGTCGGGCGACAACGCCGGCAGCGCGAGCTTCGCTGCCAGTTCTGCGCTGGCCAGCGCGCTTTTGGTCTTCGTCCGCGGCTTCTGGCTCTTTCTTGGAGTGGCCACGGCGCAGATGGCCCAGCAGTTGCAGCTTCTGCTGCTCGGTAATGGTCGAGTCGGCCTCGCTTGCGGCGATGCCGGCCTCGTGAAGTTGGGCAAGCAGACGCTCGACCGGAATGCCGACCGTGCTGGCTAGCTGTTTGACTGTGACTTCGGTACTCATAAACAACCTCCGCAAGCTATTCCTGTTCCGACCCGGCGAACCAGGGCTCGCGTGCCTTCATGATCAATTGCGCCGCGCGCTCTTCGTCCATGTCGTCGAACTCCATTAATTCACCCACGGACTGTTCAGCCAACTCATCCATGGTGCCAATTCCCTTGCGCGCCAGGGCATAGGCCAGCGCCTCGTCCATGCCCTCCATAGCAAGCAGTTCGTCCGTTGGCACCGCATCCGGATCTTCCGCGACCGGTGCATCCGCAGCCATCGATGGGCGACTGGCCATAATGTCGTTGGCGCGTTGGCGCAGAATCTGCACTAGTTCTTCGTCGAATTCAGCGATGGCGAGCAACTCCGCCTCGGGCACATAGGCGACCTCATCGACCGTGGTAAAGCCCTCCTCCACCAGCACCGACGCAACGTTATCGTCAATTTGCAGTTCCTCCATGAAATCGGTGGCGACCCGCTTACCTTCTTCCTCGCTCTTCGCGGCGGCCTCCTCTTCGCTCATCACGTTCAGATTCCAACCGGTGAGCTGACTGGCGAGGCGGACATTCTGCCCACCTCGGCCGATGGCCTGAGATAGGTTCTCCTCCTTCACCGCCACGTCCATGCTCCCCGCCTCCTCGTCGATGACGATGGAGACCACATCGGCGGGCGACATGGCATTAATGACAAACTGAGCCGGGTTGTCGTCCCAGAGGATGATGTCGACACGCTCGCCGTTGAGTTCGTTGGATACCGCCTGCACCCGCGAACCACGCATGCCAACGCATGCACCGACTGGATCGATTCGGGCATCCTTCGTACGCACCGCGATTTTGGCACGCAAGCCTGAGTCGCGCGCGGCAGCGACGATTTCTATCGTGCCCTCGCCAACCTCGGGAACCTCCAACTTAAATAACTCGATCAAAAGACTAGGAGCGGTCCTGCTGACGAACAGTTGCGGCCCCTTGAGTTCGGAGCGGACCTCGTAGAGCAGACCACGCAGGCGGTCGCCGGAGCGCACGTTCTCTCTCGGGATCACCTGATCGCGCGGCACCAGCGCCTCGGCATTGTTGCCGAGGTCAAGCACGATGGTACCGCGTTCGGCCTTCTTGACGATGCCGGTGACGAGTTCGCCCTCACGCTCTTTGAACATCTCAACGATCTTCGCCCGCTCGGCCTCACGCACCTTTTGCACAATGACCTGCTTGGCGGTCTGCGCAGCGATGCGCCCGAACAGCTCAGACTCGATCTGCTCTTCAATGAAGTCGCCTACACCAAGTCCTGGGTCAAGCACCTCGGCCGCGGACAGCGTGATCATGCGTGCAGGTGCCTCAAGCGCCTGGCCATCTTGATCCTCGACGATCTCCCAGCGGCGAAAGGTCTCATAGTCCCCGGTCTCACGATTGATCGCGACACGCGCCTCAATATCGCCACCGTGCTTCCTGCGCGTCGCCGATGCAAGCGCAGCCTCCATCGCCTCGAAGATGATGGACTTCGGGACATCTTTCTCGTTGGAAACGGCATCAACCACCAACAAAATTTCTTTACTCATGCAAGCAACCTGCGGTCAGAATTCGGGAACCAGGCGAGCCGTTTCGATCAGATCGAAGGGCAGTTCAAAACGTTCGCCTTCCGCATCCAGCAGGATCGTTGAACCATCGACACCTGCCAGCGCGCCCTCGAAGCGTCGCCGACCATGCAACTTCGCTGCCAAGCGAATTGACGCCCGCTGACCGTTGAAACGGTCAAAATGCTCAAGCTTGAACAGCGGACGGTCAAGACCAGGCGACGACACCTCAAGGTCGTAGTGACCGGCAATCGGGTCTTCAACATCGAACAGGCTGCTCAACTGACGGCTCACTGACTCACAATCTTCTAATGTGATACCACGTTGATGGTCGATGTAGACACGCAAGACCGCCGAGCCGGCGCCGTCCTGAGCGTATTCCACGCCGACCGGTTCATAGCCCATGGGAGACACCACCGATTCGACCAGCGCTATTACGACGGGATTGGCCGTTCGCATGGACTCGACTCGAAAAAGTTCGGAAAACAGAGTTTCAAAAACAAAAAATGGGCCTTCGGCCCAATCGAATGCTGCGACCGCACCACCGTAAGCGGGCGTGCGCTGATGACCAAAAAAAACCCCGAAATCGGGGTCTTACCGTTCGTGGGTCCCGCAATCTGCAGAACCACGCTTTGCTTAAGCCTGCGAATGTTACCGGTTAGCGGGCAACTCTGCAAGCAGAGATCAGCTCAATCGCGGTCTAGGCTTGCACGATCTCATCGACGGGTATTCCGCCGCGGTCTCCGGCGCATGCGCCAAGGCTTGACGCCGCGCCAATGGAGAAACCTAAGTACGGCAATTTCTAGGTTAGAATCGCTGCCACCCTAGAGAGCGGGCCGACGGCAGCGCCGATGGAAGAGAGGAGCGCAAACTAGAACAGGAGCGCCACATAGATGAATTCACAAAATCGAAAGCAAGGGCAGCTAAATTATTGGTGCGAACTCGCGTTCGCACGCACAGGTGCACTCGTTTCCAAGGCAGGACAACTCGCGGGCCGCACACTGCCGCAGCCCTCGGTACGCTTCGATCTTCGCGGCCAGAGCGCTGGTCAAGTGCGCATTGATGCCAGCGGCCAAGGCACAATCCGCTATAACGCGGCGCTGCTGCTGCGCCATGGCGAAGCATTTATCGCCCGCACCGTCCCGCACGAAGTTGCCCACTATATCGCGTTCCGCCATCACGGTCGCGGAATCCGCCCGCACGGGCATGAGTGGCAACAATGGGTCCGCGTGCTGGGCGGGGAAGCCGATCGCTGCCACGACTACGACACCGATGGGCTGCGCGCGCGCCAAACGCGCTGGTTCACCTATCACTGCCGTTGCGGCGATCATCAACTATCTAGCGTCCGCCATAATCGAATCAGCCGCGGCACCCGCTACTTATGCCGACGCTGCGGAGATGCATTGCTTGCGGGGCCTGCGTCGCGGGACTGAACTTGGATTTCTGAGGCTGGCTGATTAAGTGAATAGCCGGCTCAGAGGGCTAGCGGGCACCTAGCTTGACCATTTGCCCCCTTGGCCCGACACCCAAGATGGGCGTCAGGACAAGTCAGATGCGATGACAGTTGACCGCAATCGCCTCAGCGCCCATCGAAAGACGTCGCTGGCGCCGCAGGGCGCTGATAAACACCAGGATTGCCATAATACGGGGGCATCGGCATCTGAGGACGCATCCGATAGGTTTGTTCCCAGCGCCGACGCGCCTGCTCCATCGCTTGGCGACGCATGGCCTCGTACTCGGCACGCAGGCTCGCGGCGTCCCAGGAGCCATTCCTTGTTGAAGCGAAAGGCGCTGGAGCGGAAGGCCGGGCACCGCGTGACTCGGGAGCGGCTGTCGTTGGCGCAGTTTGTGGCACAGCGGCCTGGGAGGCAGCCGTGCTAGCAGCAGCCGAGGCGGGCTGCCGCGCTGGTTTTCCCGCGGCATCGCCACGGCTATCGCCATCAGTAGACCCCGGCTGCAATTTCTGCTCGTCACGCATGACCGCACGGGCGAATGCTTGCGCCTCAGCCTCGGAAACGTCGGTCGTCGATGCTGGGGTTGCCGGTGCTGGCGCTGCTGCGCCTGTCGGCTGCTGAGGAGGCTGCACCTGGAGAGGTTGCATCTGGGAGCGCTGCACTTGGGGAGGCATGGGCCGCATCATCGGCGCGGGTGCCGGACGCATCGCTTCGGTAGCAACCACTGGGGGTTGGGCTGGCGCTGAAACTGGGGCTGAGGCAGGTTCCGGAGACGAATCAAGCGCGGTCGCCGCGGGCGGCGCCACCCGCACGCTTGGGTCGGCCAAGGCCCGATTGGCATGCGTCGGCATGGCACCAATCGACACTTTCTCGGTAGGCGTGGTTTCAGCCGTTTGCTGGTTTGACGTTCGCTGGTTTGACGTTTGCTGGTTTGCCGTTTCCTGGTTTGCCGTTTCCTGGTTTGCCGTTTCCTGGGGGGACGACGTTGCCTGGGCTATCTCTTGCTGGGACATCGATTTTTGAGGCATCTCATCCCCCGCGGCAATTGCAGTCGATGCATCATCCTCAGTTGGTCCGTAGCGTTCGGCGGCACCCAGATAGAGATAGCCGAAAAGCAGCACGAGACTCCAAAGCAACAGTTTGGGTAAGAATCCGAGCCTGCTAGCGGCGGCATTGTTCTTTGTGTCGGCCATAATGGTTACCTCTGGTTATGCCCGGTGTTGAAGGAATCTGAGTAGACGGCCGCGGCCCGGCAGCCGCGCGGCCTCTTTGGCCTCGGTCGATCTACGACTGCGCGGTTAAACTGATCAGCAATCGATCGATATCAGTGGCGCATTGATCGAGATTGGCATTAATCTCATCCATATTGATGGTGCCTTGCGCCTTGCCCGCCGCCCAGTTGACGACGAAGGCCAGCGTGGCATAACACATGCCGAGTTCTCGCGCCAAGACTGCCTCCGGCATCGCCGTCATTCCGACCAGATCGCAGCCGTCGCGCTGGAGGCGACAGATCTCGGCGACGGTTTCAAGCCGTGGCCCCTGGGTGACACCATAGGTACCGCCATCGCGAATCGGTAGATCGATGTCCCGAGCCGCATCGGATAACTGGCGACGCAGGCGGGCGCTGTAAGGATAGCTGAAGTCGACATGCACCAGATCGCCGCCACCCTTCGCGCCCAGGCCGTCGTAGAAGGTGTTTTCGCGCCCGTGAGTATAATCGATAATCTGGTCTGGAATACACAGGGTCAACGGCCCGCAGTCTTCCGCGATCCCACCGACGGCGGCAAGCGCGACGATGCGATCGGCACCAGCGTCAAAAAGCGCTTGTATATTGGCCCGATAGTTGATCCGGTGTGGCGGAATCGCATGGCTTGCGCCGTGACGGGGCAAGAACAGGATTTCGCGACCCGCGAGGCGGCCCCGGATCAGATGCGCCGACGGATGCCCATAATCTGTCTCAACAGGTCGAGAATCGGCGACCTCGAGTTTCGACATCGTGGCGAAACCCGAACCACCGATGATTGCCAAATGGCTCATGCTTTACCTTGGGTGGTTTCGTTAACCGCCGTATTCTACTGGACCCGACCAAGGTAATAAAGAAAAAAACCGGCGCATCGCTGCGCCGGCTTAGCTATCGTCGTAGCAAATCCGCTCGCTGCCTAAACCCGCTGCTCTGGGAACATGCCGATTTCCATCAGTTTTGGCAACAAGACCTGCTCCTCGCGATCAATGCGGAACGCGAGCATGTCGAAGATTTCGTGCGTCTCTTCGAGAAACTCGCTTGTAAAGTTGAAGTCGCAGTCCTTCAACCAGCGCTTATTGTACTCATCGAAGGTGCGACGCAACGGCTTCTCGCCACTGATAAAGCCCCAGGCGATCGACTTGACCTTGGGATCTTCGTGAACCAGTAAGTTGGGATACAACTGCCGGTCTTCATCTGCCAAATGCGCCTTCACCTTTTGCGCAAGGCCGCACATGAGCTGGTAAGCGGTCATGGCGTTGGGGCGGATCTTGAGCTGCTCGGGGGTCATGATCGAGCGCAGATCGTCGATTATCTGGCGCAGTTCGGCGTGATTGCTACGATAGCCATCTATTGTTTTCATCTCAATCCTCCTCCTCTTTGTAGATCTTTCTCACCTCTAGATCTTTCTCACCTCTAGATCGTTCTCACATCTAGATCGTTTTCACATCTAGATCGTTCTCACATCCTATCGTGTTTTTATATCAAGCCGTGCGAAATGTCAAAAAGCCTTTCATTATATTAGCGGTTTACAGTATTGACGAAGTGATACCTCAAACATCCTTGTCCGCGGCAGCAAAGATGCCCGGCGCATTTCGAAAGTAGCTCTTGTAGTCCAGCCCGTAGCCCATGACGTAGCGATCCGGCAGCGTCAGCCCGACAATATCGGGCCGATAATCGGTCGCTCGGGTGCGCTGCTTTTGCGTCAGCACCGCGCTCCGAACGCTCGCGGCCCCGTCTTCACGGCAGGCACCAACGATCGTGGCCATGGTGACGCCCTCATCAAAGATGTCGTCAATGATGAGTACGTGCTCACCGCGAATGGCATGGCTCGGGCGATACTTCCAACACAAGTCTCCCCCGCTGGTGGTGTCCTGATAGCGGCTCGCGTGGATGTAGTCTAGCCGCAACGCAAAGTCGAGCCTGGGAAGCAGCATCCCAGTCGTGATGATGCCTCCGGTAACAACACACAGAATCAGCGGGTCACACTCCGCGAAGGCATCGGTGATCTCTCTGGCCATCCGATCCAGGGCGGATTCGACAGCGTCCCGATGGACAAGGAGTTCGGCGCGCTGGCGCACACCCTGATACTGCTCCGGGTTCATTTTGTTCATGCAAGTCTCCTCATGCAGGCCTTAGGCTGGTGCGCTTGTGGGGTTCGTGGTGACATCAGGACCGACGCGCCTACCCGAAATCGAAATAAATTGCGGAAGTATTCGGAGGCGGTAGCCGATCTGAGCCGCTCTGACATCGAGTAACCAGCGTCCGCGTCGAAATCGGGATCGAACTCGACTGGATGTCCTTGGGGACCCCAGGCTCGGCACCAGCAGTTCCGATTTCGATAGAGATTTCGATAGAGATTTCGATAGAGATTCCGATAGCGATGCCGATATCGACGAATACCTGCACAGTCTCCGAGGCGCGGGACTGAACGACCCAAGATTCTAGTCCGCACGGGTGCGAACGTCGAGACGGTCGCGCAACCGATCGCCCAGCAGATTAACGGCAAGCACAACCACCATCACAGCAATACCGGGCGCAATCACAAGGTGTGGAGATACCAGCATGTAGCCCACACCGTCGCGGATCATGCTACCCCAGGATGCGCTCGGCGGCTGAACGCCAAGCCCCAGAAACGACAGGCCCGCCTCGGCGATGACCGCGGCAGCGATGCCGAAGGTCGCCTCGACAATGAGCGGCGCGAACGCGAGAGGCAGCAGGTGGCGCAGCAAAATACGCGTTGGGCGCGCGCCCAACGCGCGGGCGGCAATTACGTGCTCGCGGGTCGCGAGCGAAAGTATCTGCGCACGCGCCAAGCGCGCGTATCCCACCCATCCCACCACCGACAGCGCGACGATGACGTTACCGATGCCTGGCCCCAAGATCCCGGCCAAGGCGATCGCGAGCAAGATCCCCGGAAAGGCAAGAAAGACATCAATGACCCGTACCACCGCCAGATCGATCCAACCGCCAGCAAAGCCCGCGATGGCACCGATTAGGGCACCAGCAAATGCGGACAGGACGACGACACCGACGCCGACGACAAAGGACGTGCGCGCCCCGACCAACAGCCGATCCAGTACCGGACGCCCGAGATCGTCGGCGCCGAGAGGCAGCGACCAGGTCGGCGCCGCGAGGATGTGCGGAAGATCGACCTGATTCGGCTTCAGCGCCAGCATCGGTCCGAACAATGCAATCAAACTCCAAAGGGCGACCAGCGCCAGCGGCAGGATGAACATCGCATCGACGTCTGAACCGACCGGCAAGCCAGCGCGCAGACGTTGCAACGCGCCTTTCACCTTGCCCCCCTGCTTGCCGTCGGGCTGTACAGCCGCCAAAGCCAGGCCCGCATCATGACCGCCCGATGCGCGGATCGGCCCAGGAATAGGCCAGATCGGTCAGGCTGTTGACCAGGACATAGATCAGACTGATCAGCAGCACGCAGCCCTGCACCACGGGAAAGTCTCGGGCCTGGATCGATTCCACCAACAAGCTGCCGATGCCAGGCCATGCAAACAGGGTCTCGGTAATCACGGCCCCACCGAGCAACCCGCCGAATTGCAGCCCAAGCAGTGTGAGCACCGGCAACCAGGCGTTGCGCAGCGCATGTCGACGCATCACGGCGAACTCTGACAAGCCCTTGGCTCGGGCCGTCCGCACATAGTCCTCGCCTAGCACCTCAAGCACGCTGGCACGCACCATGCGCGCCAGAATCGCCGCCAACGCGGTCCCAAGCGTGATGGCCGGCAACAGGAGGCTCAGCGGCCGTTCGCTGCCACTGACCGGAGTCCAGCCGAGCCAAAGCGAGAACACTAGGATCAATAGCGGTCCGAGCCAAAAATTGGGCATCGAAATACCGATCAGGGAAAAGGCCATAGCACCAGCGTCTAGGGCACTGCCGCGTCGGCGCGCCGCCAGCACGCCGAGCGGCACCGCCAGCACCAACGCCAACAGCAACGACGCGGCGGCCAATTGGAGCGTCGCCGGCAGTCGCTCTCCGAGTATCTCGACGACGGGGCGTTGGTCCAAAAAAGACTGCCCCAGGTCCAACCGAAGCAGTCCTGCCAGATAACGACCGTATTGCTCCGAGACCGGAAGATCCAGTCCCAGGGCATGGCGCAGGGCCTCGCGATCCACGGGGCTCGCGCGCTCTCCAAGCATCGCCTCCACCGGATCTCCGGGCACCAGATGGATCAGCATGAACACCAAGGTACACACGCCGAGCATGACCACCAGTGCCGACGCCAGCCGAGCACTCATGGCGCCCTACTAACCCTGTAGATCAAGCGTCTTTCTCACAGCTGTATGTCCACCAAGGTACCCACCGCCACCAGATCGAACAGATCGATCAAGTCGGCGTCGTGCATGCGGATACAGCCGTGGGAACCTGGCTCACCCATCGGCTCGCAGGCAGGGCATCCATGGATATAGATGAACCGCCGCAAGGTATCGACCCCACCGCCGCGATTGCGCCCAGGTTCAAGCCCGGTCAGCCAAAGGATGCGAGTCAAAATCCAATCACGACCGGGCGAGCAACGCGCAAACTCGTCGCTGTAGACCTCCCCAGTCCAGCGCCTCCCGCGGAAGACGGCGCCTGGGGGACAACCGGCGCCGATCTTGCAGCGCACACGGTGTAGACCGCGCGGCGTGCAGCCGCTGCCGTTGCGTTCCCCGGCCCCGTTGGCCGCGGTCGACACCGGATAGGCACGCTCAAACCCTTGGCCGTCCGCATATCGCAGACATTGGGTCTGTAGATTGATCAGGATGAAAGGCTCTGGCATCAAAAAATTTGGATCGACTGGAGCATCACGAGACCCGGCTGCCAAGGCACCGCGATGATCAACCGAGTTTGGGGTCAGGATCTGGCGCGGACCCGCGGCACTTCGGGCATAGACCGTAGATCACCAAGGAGTGATCTTCGATGCTGAAACCGTGCCGCTTAGCGATAGCGCGCTGGCGCTCCTCAATCACCTCTTCGACAAACTCGACGACCATTCCGCACTTAACGCAGACCAGATGGTCGTGATGGCCACCGCGGTTGAGTTCGAATACCGCCTGACCGCCCTCAAAGTGATTTCGGCACACCAACCCAGCGCCCTCAAACTGGGTCAGAACCCGATAAACTGTCGCAAGTCCGATCTCCTCATTGGCACTCAACAACTCCTTGTAGACATCTTCCGCGCTCAGATGCCGCTGGCCGCTGCGTTCCAGCACGCCCAGAATCTTCACTCTGGGCAGCGTCACCTTAAGGCCAGCCTGCTTGATCTGCTGATTTTCCATTCGGACGGCCTCTACCCGGTGAATTTCAGTTAGATACTGCGGTACCATAGGACGAATGATCCCTGTCGTTATACCAAATTAGATGCGAAAGCCTCTCATTCTTCTTGCCATCCTTGCTGTCGCCGCCTCCGGCTGCGCGCTTGATAAAAAGGACGACGAGTACCGTAGCTCGGTCCTGTCCGACCTGCCGTTCGTCTACAAGATGACGGTCCAGCAGGGCAACATCGTCACCGAAGAGATGGTGGATCAATTGGAGCTTGGCCAGACCAAGAGCCAAGTGCGCTACCTGCTCGGCACGCCGCTGCTCGCGGACATGTTCCACATCAACCGCTGGGACTACACCTACACCATTCGTCGCGGGCACGCCCCAATGAAGATGACGCGTCTGACGCTGTTCTTCGAAGACGATGCGCTGACCCGGATCGACAGTCCCATGCGCCCAGATCCTAATCGCGCCCTGGCTGCCGCGGAGGAACCTGAGGTCGTGGTTAAGGTACCCGACTGGCAGGACAACCGCGGCCTGATCAATCGCACCCTCAACAGCCTCGGCGTTCAACGGAAGCGATAGCCTGAACCATCAGGCATCGGCACGCCGCGGGCGCTCCGCGGTGCTCACGCGACCGTTGCCCGGCTCCTGCTTCGTCCCGGACGCACGATCCTTGCGCGCCTGTTTCGGGTCCGCGATCAAGGGTGCGTAGATCTCGACGCGATCGCCGCTCTGCAGTGCTTGATCGAGCTTCGCCATCTTGCCGAAGACGCCAACCTTGTTGACCCTCAGGTCAATCTCCGGCAAACGGTCCAGAATTCCGGAACGGGCAATGGCGTCGGCAACCGTCAACCCGGCTGGGCCTCTAACCGCTATCAATGCCTGCGAGCGTTCGCGGGCAAAGGACACCTCCACCTGAATCTCCTCTTCAGTCACCGTATACCTCGTCAGCACGTTTACAAAAGGCGTCTACCAGCGAATTTGCGATTTGCCCGAATACGCCCCCGAATGCCTTGTCGAGCACTCGGCCTGAGAACTCAAAGTCCAGCTCCAATTCCACCTTGCACGCATCCTTGCGCAGCGCTTTAAAGGTCCATGCGCCCGTGAGTTTTTTGAATGGACCATCCATCAGGTCAATCTGCATGCGATGCGGCGGATCGATGCGATTGCAGGTGGAAAACACCTGCCGTACCCCCAGCCGTGCCACCTCGATACGCCCGCAGATTTGTTCTTCGGTGCGAGACAACAACTCGGTCGCATGACACCAGGGCAAGAACTTTGGATAACCCTCAACGTCGGCCACGAGCCGGAACATCTCCTCAGCGGAGTGCCGCACTAAAGCGCTCTTTTTGACGACAGGCACGTCAGATTAACTCTATTGCATTAAGGAACACGAGTATCACCGCCGCTGGCGCGATGAAGCGGATCAACAGACGCCATATCCGATAAGGCACCGCATCCGGCCCCATCCTCAATTCATCCTCGGAAGAATCCCGACTCATGATCCAACCGGCGAACACGGCAATCGCGACGCCACCAAGCGGAAGCAGCACATTCGCCGTCACGTAATCGAACAGGTCGAGGATGCCCTTGCCAAAGACAGTGAACTCGGACCACACATTTAGGGAAAGCAGACAGGCGATGCCCAATATCCAGACCGTAGCGCCGGCCAGGGTCGCGGCCCTGACTCGGCTGAATCCGCGATTCTCGACCAGCCAGGCCACCATCGGCTCCAACAAAGAGATCGCGGAGGTCCAGGCCGCGAACACCAGCAGCACGAAAAACAGCAGGCCAAAGAAATCGCCACCCGGCATCTGGCCAAAGGCGATAGGCAGTGTCTGAAAGATCAATCCAGGGCCACTGCCGGGCTCCAATCCATTGGCAAACACGATCGGAAAGATCGCCAGCCCGGCGAGCAGCGCAACCAGCGAATCCATCACCCCGATGATTACGGCGTTTTGGCCAATGGACGCCTGACTGTTCAGGTAGGAGCCGTAGATCATGATGGCCCCCATACCCAGACTAAGACTAAAAAACGCCTGCCCCATCGCACTTAACATCGCCTCGCCGGCACGCGCCCCAAGCTTGGCGAAGTCGGGCTCGAACAGATAGGAAAACCCGCGGGCGAAATCGCCGGTCTGCGCCGCGTAGATGACCATCACCGCGAGCAGCACGAACAGCGTCGGCATCAGGAAGCGAACCGCTTTCTCCAAGCCGCTAGCGACCCCTCGTGCGACCACCATCACACATAGAACCATGAAGATGGTATGCCAGGCCAGCAAACGCTCAGGGTCCGCCACCAGATCACTGAAAATGGACGCCGAGGTCTCGGCATCAATGCCGCCGAACTGACCGGCACTGGCACGGACGACATAAGCCAACGTCCATCCAGCGATGACGCTGTAGAAAGACAGGATCAAGAACCCTGCAACGATGCCCATCCAACCCAAGAGTTGCCAGGCTGGCGTTGCACCCTCGCGTTCAGCGAGCGCTCGCATGGTGTTGATGGGGCTCTGTCGGCCGCGTCGGCCAAGCATGATCTCCGCCATCATGATTGGAATGCCAATAGCGGCGACGCAGATCAAATAGACCAACACGAAGGCGCCGCCGCCATACTCTCCGGCGGTGTAGGGAAATCGCCAAATATTGCCGAGGCCCACGGCCGAGCCCGTAGCTGCAAGGATAAAGGCCAAGCGCGATGACCACATACCATGCATTGAGGTCGTCGATGACATCGATGGCTCCTACTGAGGTATGGTTGGGGCGGTTGCCGGTTAAGCTGGACGCGAAGGATGTCTCAAGCGCCAATCTCGGCACGAACGGTGTCGGCCAAGGCCTCCGCAATTCTCTGAACCTGCGTCGGGTCCATGCCCTCCACCATGACGCGAACGACCGGCTCAGTGCCAGACGGGCGCAACAGCACCCGCCCCTGCTCTCCTAATTCGATCTCCGCCGAGCGCACCGCATCCAGTACCGCCGGCACCGACATGACATCGGCCCGCCGCTGCAGCCGAACGTTGAGCAAGACCTGAGGAAAGCGTTCGACATTGCGAGCGGCGTCGGCGAGGCTTAAGCCTCCCTCCGAGAGCGCCGCCAAGACCTGAAGCGCGGCGATAATGCCGTCCCCTGTGGAGGTGCGATCACGGCAAATGATATGCCCGGAGGGCTCGCCGCCGAGCACGCCGTCGGTGTGCTTGAGATGCTCCATAATGTAACGGTCACCGACCTTGGTGCGCTCGAACGGCACATCGAGTTGGCGCAGCGCGAGCTCTAGCCCGAGGTTGCTCATCAGTGTACCGACCACCGGGCCGCGCAGCCCCCCCATCGCGAGACGCGATTTAGCGATGACATAGATCAGCGCGTCGCCATCCACAACGCGGCCCCAGGCGTCGACCATCATCAGGCGATCCCCATCGCCATCAAAGGCGATGCCAAGATCGGCCTCTTCTGTCAGCACCTTCTCCGCCAGGGCTTCGGGCCTGGTAGAGCCAACATCTCGATTGATGTTGAAGCCGTCGGGAGCGGCGCCGATGGTGACAACATGAGCACCGAGTTCCTCGAACACAAAAGGCGCGATGTTATAGGTGGCCCCATGGGCGCAGTCGATCACGATCTTAAAGCCGGACAAGGACATCGATGCCGGGATACTACCCTTACAGAACTCGATATACCGGCCGGCAGCGTCGTCTATACGCCGGACCTTACCCAGTCTGGCGGCCTCTACCGTTATCAGCGGACGGTCGATCTCGGCTTCGATATCCAGCTCGATCTCGTCAGGCAGTTTGTCGCCATTGGCGGAAAAGAACTTGATGCCGTTGTCGTCGTAAGGGTTATGCGATGCGGTGATCACGATACCAGCGGCGGCACGAAAAGTGCGGGTCAAATAGGCGACGCCGGGCGTCGGCATCGGACCGAGCAGGCGTATGTCCACGCCAGCGGCCACGAGTCCCGCCTCCAGGGCGGATTCGAACATATAGCCAGAAATTCGCGTGTCCTTGCCGATCAGGACCTTCCCTCCCCGGTCGCCGCAGAGCACGCGACCAGCCGCCCAACCGAGTTTGACCACAAAGTCCGGACTGATGGTTGGCTCACCGACCCGACCGCGAATGCCATCGGTCCCGAAGTACTTACGCTTCACCCTCTACTCCCAACTACTAGATAGACGACGCTCTGATTCATCGACCCGCCGCGCTCTCGTCCCGACGACTCGATAGTCAGACCTGTATCCGGTCCTGCGCCGCAACAGCCTCAAGCAGGCCGAGCACATCAAGTGTTTCGGCAACGTCATGCACGCGCACCACCGAGGCGCCGTGCTGCACTGCCAGCATTGCCGCGCCCAGACTGGCCGCGAGTCGGTCGCCAATACCGCGGCCAGTGATCGCGCCGAGCATTGATTTGCGCGAGAGGCCAGCAACGACCGGCGCCCCGAGTTCGAGCAATCGATCGAGACCGGACAGCAGCTGAAGATTATGCGCCAAGGTCTTGCCAAAACCAAAACCCGGATCGATCAGCAGTCGATCACGACCGATACCAGCAGCGACACAAGCCGCGAGTCGTTGCTCCAAGAACAACCTGACATCGCCAACGACGTCGACATATTGGGGATTTTCCTGCATGCTCCGAGGCTGTCCCCGCATATGCATTAAGCAGACCGGCAGACCGGAGTCTTTGGCCGCGCCGAGGGCGTCTTCAGCCTGCAAGGCGCGCACGTCGTTGATCATACCGGCACCAGCGCCAGCGGCCGCACGCATGATCTCTGGTTTTGACGTATCCACGGATACGATACTATGAAAGCGCTGGACAATCGCTTCGATCACCGGCACCACACGTCGACGCTCTTCGTCGACCGCAACGGTTTCGGCGCCGGGACGTGTCGACTCGCCGCCGACATCAATGATGTCGACGCCGTCTTCGATCATACGCTCGGCCCGCCGCAATGCTGCGTCGGGAGACAAAAAAATACCCCCATCCGAGAAGGAATCGGGGGTGATGTTCAAGACACCCATTACGCGAGGCCGCGTCAGATCCAATAAATGGCTACCGCACTCAAGCTTTGTCGGCTGTCGCACTTTGATCGAGTCTTAATCCAGTAGCGAATGAAGTTCTAGCCAGCAGGCGAGTCCGCGGACGCGCGTCCTAGAGGCCGTTGCTGATAACGGGCCAAAGGACGCTACCCCTGAACCCGCGTGGGCGGGCGCGGCTCGCAACCGTTCCGCTTAATGCTCGCTAGCTGGACCACCGATCTGTTTGCCGCTCTCACCGCCTGCTTTCGGCCCGGTCACAGGTGCATCGCCACTCGCGCTCGGTGGGTCGGACGCATCGCTGCCCCACTGTTTCGGAGGACGAGGCGGACGGCCTTCCATGATGTCGCCGATCTGTTCGGCATCGATGGTCTCATACTTCATGAGCGCTTCGGCCATCGCGTGCAGCTTATCCGTATGTTCCAGCAGGATTGCTTTTGCACGTTCGTAGTTGTGGTCGATGACGCTTCTGACCTCCTTGTCGATGAGGTGAGAGGTTTCGTCCGACACCGATTTGTGCTGCGTCACCGAGTGCCCCAGGAAGACCTCTTGCTCGTCTTCACTGTAGGTCAAAGGACCGAGCTTGTCTGACAACCCCCAGCGCGTCACCATGTTTCGAGCGATGTCGGTCGCGCGCTGGATGTCGTTGGACGCACCAGTGGTGACCATGTCGAGCCCGAAGATGAGTTCTTCGGCAATTCGACCGCCGAAGAGGCTAGAGATGGAACTCTCCAGGCGCTGCTTGCTGTAGCTGAAACGATCGTCCTCCGGCAAGAACAGCGTGACACCTAGAGCACGCCCGCGCGGAATGATGCTGACCTTATGTACTGGATCATGCTGTGGCACCAGCCGACCAACGATGGCGTGACCTGACTCATGATAAGCGGTGAGCTTTTTCTCTTCGTCAGACATGACCATCGAACGCCGCTCGGTCCCCATCATGATCTTATCCTTGGCCTTCTCTAGGTCTTCCATGTCTACCAATCGCTTGTTAGAACGTGCCGCAAAGAGCGCGGCCTCATTCACCAGATTGGCGAGATCGGCGCCCGAAAAGCCGGGCGTACCGCGAGCAATGACCGACGCGATCACGTCTTCCGCGGTCGGCACCTTACGCATGTGCACCTTCAGGATTTGATCACGCCCACGCACGTCCGGGAGCGGCACAACGACCTGACGGTCGAAGCGGCCAGGACGCAGCAGCGCCGGATCCAGTACGTCCGGTCGGTTGGTGGCAGCAATCACGATGACGCCCTCGTTACCCTCGAAGCCGTCCATTTCCACCAGCAGCTGATTCAAGGTCTGCTCGCGCTCGTCGTGGCCGCCCCCGAGGCCGGCTCCGCGATGTCGACCGACAGCGTCGATTTCATCAATGAAGATGATACAGGGCGCGTGTTTTTTGGCTTGTTCGAACATGTCCCGGACGCGCGACGCACCAACACCGACGAACATTTCAACGAAGTCAGAGCCGGATATCGTGAAGAACGGTACCTTGGCCTCGCCCGCAATGGCACGCGCGAGCAGCGTCTTGCCCGTACCGGGCGGACCCACCATCAGGACGCCCTTTGGAATCTTTCCGCCGAGCTTTTGAAACTTTGAGGGGTCACGCAAGAAGTCGACGACCTCAACGACCTCTTCCTTCGCCTCTTCGGCGCCAGCCATGTCGGCGAATGTCACCTTAACCTGGTCTTCACTGAGCATGCGCGCCCGACTCTTGGCAAATGACATGGCACCGCGCCCTCCGGCGCCACCCTGCATTTGACGCATGAAAAAGATCCACAATCCGATTAGGATGAATAGTGGGAACCAGTTAATCAGGATTTGCATCAGCACCGAGGGCTTCTCAGGCGGAGAGGCCTTGATCTCGACGTTATTGTTGAGGAGGTCACCAACCAAGCCGTCGTCGCCGGGACTATAGGTGGTAAAATGTTGACCATTTTCGCTGACGCCTTCGATCGTTCGACCCTGAACAGTGACCTCCTTAACCTGCCCCTGTTTGACTTGCTCAAGAAAGTCGGAATAGGCCGTAGTCCGCGGTGCCGTTTGCGTGGCGGTGAAGTTGTTGAAAACGGACATCAGCACGATGGCGATGACCACCCAGAGAATTAAATTTTTCGCCATGTCACTCACGGCCTTAGCCTCTTTCTGTTCGGGGCGCCATTACCATCCGCGGTCATACGCGTCTTGGGCGCCTATCGTAGGTGTTGCGCTGATTTAGAAACTAACCGACTCGCGCGCCTTTTGCCACTAGATATGTCTCACGGCTTTCGGGTCTGGACGCTTTTGGTTTGCGACTGACCACATGCCTAAAGTGGTGGCGCATATTCTTGATGAGTTCGTCAAAGCCCTCGCCGTGGAAGGCTTTAACCACCATGGCTCCGTCTGGTTTTAGCCTTGTCAGCGCGAAGTCGAGCGCCAATTCGGCCAGATGGGTTGCGCGCGGTTGGTCTACTGCTTTCATGCCTGAGAGGTTTGGGGCCATGTCGGAAAGCACAAGGTCCAACGGCTCGCCTCCAAGCAGTTCGGACAACTCCCCAAGCACCTCATCGTCGCGGAAATCTCCCACAATGAGTTCGACTCGGGTGATGGGATCGACTGGAAGCAAGTCAAGCGCAACAACGCGTCCCTTGCGACCCACCAGCGACGCCGCCACTTGCGACCATCCTCCGGGGGCCGCTCCAAGATCGACCACCCGAAGCCCAGGGCGCAGTAGCCCGTCACGCTCCTGCAACTCAAGTAACTTGTAGGCGGCACGGGAACGATAGCCATCTTTATGTGCGCGTCGCACAAAGGCATCATTGACATGCCGATCCAGCCAGCGACGACTGCTTCCTTTACGTTTGGGCATTGCTCTTTGTACCCACTTAACGGCAAGCCGGGGGAGACGCGACTTGCGGTGGCGGTAGTCATAGAAGCGCCTGGGGATACAGACCCGAGCGCTCGCGGACGGCGGCGAAGGTCTGTCCACACCGCGGAGCTTGCGAAGCAAGCGTGGGGAGCCTAGGCAATAGGGGCGCCAGCGGGTCGAAAACTCAACCTAAGGAGGCGAATTGCAATGGCGGTGAGGCATCGGCTCGTTCGTCACCCGCTTGCGGAGCTCGACACTCAGGTAACAAACAAGCCGGTCGGGTATGATATCACCCAGCGCCTAGCCAGTCGGCGCCTGATGAATGAAGAATAGCCGCTAAATCGAGACGCAACGGCAGCGCGACGCGCTGCATGGGGCTTTAAGGCCCCGCAGCGCGCATCTTAGACGTCGTCGCTCAGCCTGCCTTCAGCGTCCAGGAGGCGCACCAGCCGTTCTCGTTTACGGCCTTACCCGGGAACAAGCTGCAAGGACGCCACTCACCCGCGTCAGCTAGGATGAATTGACAGTTGGCGCAATGCTGCTCTTCCGGCGGCTTGCCCGGACGAGCCGCGGCGGCGCGGTCGGCCTGGGTAGCATCTTCCGCATACTTCAAGGCTTGCGCGGTCGGATCGGTGGCGGGGTCCACATGCGGAAGCTCTTCCGCCTGGGCCGCGGCCATACCGACGAGGTTCATGATAGGGACGGTCGCCAACCCGCCCAGTATGACCTTCATCGCGTTACGACGGCTCTTGTTCATTGGCTTTTCGGACATTCTGACGTCTCCTTCTAATGTGGTTGACCAAATCGGTGGTGCCGGGGCGGTTGTCGCCCAGGGACCGCCGAACATTGTGCACGATGGACGCGCAAAAGGCGAGCCTGAAACGCAACGTTACACGCAGGGCGCTCATCATTAAGCTCGCTACGTCTGGGACAAGGCGGCTTCGACAAGGTTGCAGTTAAGATGTCGAGGACGAAAATGCTTGACGCTCAGCAATAGCGTCAATCGGCAATGCTGGGGATCGATGACGGCATGCTGCCTTGTCGCTTGACCCGTGCATGGGTGCAACCGTGCCAAGCACCGAGGGTCAAGGGCCGCCGTACAATTCCCTCGCGCCTTGGTGACTGTTTCTCAGCGCTCGGCCTTTCGGGAGGCTAGCCTGGTGCCGCCAGAAATCTTGACTTAAGCTGCAAGCATTCGGCGCCGTCAAGCAAGCTAGTGTAGATAGGTTCCGGCGCCCATGTAGCGTTGTCGCCAGTAATTCTTGCTGAGACTCGCGAGCCTTACCCGCCGCTTAGACGTCGAAGCGTGAACGAACCGATCCCTGTCCACCATCAGGCCGACATGGTACTGAGAAGGACCTGTCTTAAAAAACACCAGATCGCCTGGGTTCGGTCGTCGGCGCACCGGCGTTGCAGCGGCCTGCTGCGCGGTGGAAACCCGCGGAATGCTGACCCCCGCGGCGCGATGCGCATATTGCGTCAGCCCACTGCAATCGAGCGCTTGTCCCGGCCTGGTACCGCCGTACACATACGGCGTGCCGACCTGGGACAAGGCGGCGATCACGACGTTGGCGCGCTCTTCATTGAGCCCGCTCAGATCGAATTGCTCTCCATCGACACCGTAGGCCCGCAAAGCAGCTCCACCAGCGCAGCCCTGCAAGAACGCGACCGCGGCGAGCGCGGCGAGCGCGGACCAAAATGGAAATGATATCCAAGACATTGAAGTGAATTCCTATAAATGCGCCATAAAGTTCTGTATAGAATAGTCTTAGCCCCCAATTCAGCCATTGTCAAGTTACCGCGGTCGATACACATCAGTGAGGGTCAACCCCAACGGCTTCAGATGCCGCGGGGCGCCACGCGGACGCTTGTGCGACGCTGCCGACGCAAAACCCGGCATAATGGCGTCCGCAACTGTCCGAGCGACGCCGGCATAGACGAGCGGCGCTGGCCCACCGGCAATGTTCAACCACTTGCAGTCACAGAGTTTTCATGCGCCTGTTCGACATCATCGCCATCCTGATCAGCTTGTCGGCTGTATTCAGTTGGTTGAATTTCCGCTACTTGAAGATGCCAACGGCGATCGGACTGATGCTGATCGCTCTGCTGCTGTCTCTGTTTCTGTTATTGCCGCTGCCGATCGGCAACGGGCTCGAAGACGACGCCCGCGAGATGCTCAATAGCATCGACTTTAACGAAACCGTATTGCACGGCATGCTGGCCTTTTTACTCTTCGCTGGCGCATTGCACGTCAAGATCTCGGACCTGGCATCGCAAAAATGGGCCATCGGCCTGCTCGCGACCTTCGGCGTGTTGTGCTCGACGGCACTGGTGGGCTTCGGCGCCTATCTGCTGTTTCTGCTGCTCGGTCTCGATATCCCCTTGACCTATTGCCTACTGTTCGGCGCCCTGATTGCGCCCACCGACCCCATCGCCGTGCTCGGCATCCTGAAAAGCGCGGGGGCGCCTAAGAGCCTGGAGACCAAGATCACCGGAGAGTCGTTGTTCAACGACGGTATCGCGGTCGTCACCTTCCTGGTCTTGATCGAGATCGCGGTCGGCGGCGAGCAGGTCACGACCGCGTCGGTGTTGGGACTGTTCATGCACGAGGCCGTCGGCGGCCTGCTGTTCGGGCTGGCATCCGGCGGTCTCGCCTTCCTGATGCTACGCCAAGTCGACAATTACCAGGTGGAGGTCTTGGTCACGCTGGCGCTGGCCAGTGGCGCCTACGCACTGGCCGAACACATTGAGATATCGGCGCCCATTACCGTGGTGATCGCCGGACTGCTGATCGGCAACCTGGGCCGAAAGGGCGCGATGTCCGACAACACACGCCAGCACCTCGATACCTTTTGGGAGCTGGTGGATGAGGGGTTGAACGCCATACTCTTCGTACTCATTGGCCTTGAGGTGCTGGTGCTGACGTTAGACGGTCAGTATTTGACGGCCGGACTGCTCGCCATCCCAATGGTGCTGGCGGCGCGTGCCATCAGCGTCGGCATTCCTATCGCGGTGATGCGGCGCTTCCGCAGCTCCTCCCCAGCCGTGGTCACCATCCTGACCTGGGGCGGACTGCGCGGAGGCATCTCGGTGGCCCTGGCCCTCTCCCTGCCCGACGGTGAGACCCGCGACCTCATCGTCACGGTCACCTACATGGTGGTCGTATTCTCGATTCTGGTACAGGGCTTAACTCTGGCCCCAGTGATTCGCGCCAAAGCCGCGCGCGCCGAGATCGAGATGCAACGCACCGAATTGCTGCAAACGAAACCCGAACCGCAAATCAAGCCCGAGCCGAACACCAAGCACGCCCAGCGCCATGCCCCCCACCCGGTAAAGAACAGGCAGTCCGCGGCCAAGCCATGAGTGTTTTAGACACCTGGTTCGACGTTTACGCGAGGGCATTGTTCGGGCGCGCCATGCGCTCGGCACTGGTCTATGACCTGTTGTACAAGGTGCTGGGCGCCGCCCTGCTGGCACCGGTCGCGGCCTTGGTACTGAATTGGCTCGTCTCGATCAGCGGCGGCGTCGTCATTACCAACGAGGCCATCCTAGAATTCATGCTTTCGCTGCCGGGGTTGCTGTTCGTCCTGCTAGCGCTAACCTTCATGCTCGCCAGCTTCTACGCCGAGCAGGCCGGGCTGATGCAGATCGCCTCCGGGGCCAGCCGCGGACGACTTGTTGGCTGGGCCGACGCGCTGGCCACGGCATTGGCGGCGCTGCCACGGTTGCTGTATCTGGCGCTTTGGCAAGCCAGCATCCTGCTGGTCTGGCTGCTGCCGCTGGCGGCCATCGCCGGGATGACCTATCTGGCGCTGCTCAGCGCGCAGGATATCAACTGGACTCTGGCAAACCGGCCGCCGGAGTTCCAGCATGCGCTGGTCATCGGCGCTCTGCTCGGCGCGACCGCGCTTGGCATACTGCTGTGGTACTTAGTGGAGTGGGCGCTGTCGATACCTGTCTGCCTGTACGAAGACCAGCGCGGTCGCGCCGCGCTGCGACGCAGCCGTGAACTCATTCGCGGTCATCGGCCACGTGCGCTGCTGCTGCTGACACTCAATCTCACGCTGGCAGTGGCCACATCGGCGGCGGTGCTCTGGTTGACCAAAGCGCTGGTCGCGTTCACGCTCAGCGCCTTGCGGGGCGTCGACGCGCTGGTGATCGCAACCGCGGTCTCGCTGGTGCTATTGTTGGCGATAGCGGCATTGATGTCATTCTTGGTGTTGACGGTCTATGCCGTCGTCGTCATCCATCTATACCTGGAGATCCTGGGTGTAGACGGCCTGCCAACCCAGCGCTGGGAGCACGCGGCAAGGACCACGCGCATACCGCGGTGGATCATTCTCACACTACTCGCCGCGCTGTTGGGAGCTGCCTACTTGATTGCGAATGCGAGACTCCAAGACCTCCGGATCGGGCGCGATGTGGCCGTTACCGCGCATCGCGGCGGCTCGCGCTATGCACCGGAGAACACGCTGGCAGCACTGTATCAGGCCATCTCCGAGCGCGCCGACTATGCAGAAATCGATGTCCAGGAGACCGCCGACGGCATTGTCGTGCTGCTGCACGACACCGACCTGATGCGCATTGCCGGTCTGACGAGCAAGATCTGGGAGACCAACTTTGTCGACCTGCGCCGTGTCGATGCAGGCCGCTGGTTCTCGCCAGAATTCACCGGCGAACTGATACCGACGCTCGAAGAGGCGCTGCTTGCCGCCGGGCAACACCTCGGCCTTAACATCGAACTCAAGTTCAACGGCCACGATCAGCGGCTCGCCGAACGGGTCGTCGAATTGGTGCAGCAGGCCGGCTGCACCCAGCGCTGCATCATCACATCGCTGAATCAAGCAGGGCTAGCGCGCGTGCGGCAACTGGCACCGGAGATCCGCATCGGGCAGATCGTCACCATCGCCTTGGGCGACGTCACCAAACTCGACGTTGACCTACTCAGCATGAGACTGGACCAGGTCACACCAACTCAGGTCCAGGCAAACCGCAAGGCTCGACTCGCGACACATGTCTGGACCGCCAACAAGCCGACCGACATGGCGCGCATGCTTGACTACGGCGTCGACAACATCATCACCGACGAACCGGCCAAGCTGAGAACATTGATCGAAGAGCGCGCCAAGCTCAGCGACGCCGAGTTGCTGCTGCTTTCCCTCGGCCGGCAGTTGCGAGACTGAACCATGGCCAGACCTATCTCTGAACCAGCCGACGATGCGCCTTACGCCGGTCTTACGCCGGACACCGTGCTCGACGCCGTTGAATATTCGGGCTACCAAGTCGATGGTCGCCTACTGGCACTCAACAGCTTTGAGAACCGCGTTTATCAGGTCGGGATTGAGGACGAGCCGCCGCTGATCGCCAAGTTCTACCGCACGGGTCGTTGGTCCGACGCCGCCATCTTGGAGGAACACGGCTTCGCGCTGGCGTTGGCTGAACAGGAAATCCCGGCCGTCCCGCCACTGATTTTAAGCGGCGCGACCCTGCATCAAGCCGCCGGCTATCGCTTCTCACTGACGCCGCGCAGCGGCGGGCGCTCGCCGGAACTAGACGACCTTGCCGTGCTGCGGCGACTCGGGGTCTTGTTGGGCCGCATGCATCTGGTCGGCGAGACCAGGCCGTTCCAACATCGCCCGACGCTGGACGTCGCCAGCTTTGGAGAAGAACCAAGCAGCTACTTGCTTGAGGCGAACTGGATTCCTCCGGACCTCGAGCCCGCCTATCGCAGCGTCGTGGCACATGCGCTTGATGAGGTGCGCGCCTGCTTCCAGCGCGCTGGCGCCTATCGGCCCATTCGGCTCCATGGAGACTGCCACCGCGGCAATATGCTTTGGACCGACGACGGTGCCCACTTCGTCGACCTCGACGACGCCCGCACTGGCCCCGCGGTGCAAGACCTATGGATGCTGCTATCCGGCGATCGCGAAGAGATGACCCTGCAACTCGGCGCCGTGTTGCAAGGCTACCGCCAATTCCGTGACTTCGACCCGCGCGAACTGCACCTGGTTGAGGCCCTACGCACGCTGCGCCAGATCCACTACGCCGCCTGGATCGCCCGACGCTGGGCCGACCCTGCCTTCCCAGCCGCCTTTCCCTGGTTCGACGACCAGCGCTTTTGGCAAGATCACGTGCTGGCCCTGCGTGAACAGATCGCGGCGATGCAGGAAGGGCCGCTTTGCTTGCGCTTTGATCGCTAAAACCAACACAGACACCAAACACCATGAAACTCGCCCTGATCCTGATCGCAGCCCTGGTCCTTGTTGGCATCGCCGGCATGCTGGTGTTCGTTTACGTCATCCAAAACGTCGAGCAGCCCGACTACAGCGTTGTCACCAGCGATGGCGACTTCGAGGTACGCGACTATCCGCCGCTGGTGGTCGCCGAGATCACCCGCGGCGGCACCCGCCAACAGGGCCTTAGCGATGGCTTTGGGCCACTGGCGCGTTACATCTTTGCCAAAGAGCGCGGCAGCGAGGCCAAGGACGAAACCATCTCAATGACCGCGCCGGTGCAACAACAACCCGCCACCGGCATCGACAGCGACGCCAAGATCGCAATGACCGCGCCCGTCACCCAGACCAGTCATCAAGCGGGTGACCAGCACAGCGACGGCAACGACCGCTGGACCGTGCAATTCATCATGCCATCGCGCTACAAACTGGCCGAGCTGCCCGCCCCGGCCGGCGATGTGAAGCTACGCGAGATCCCCGCCCGACGCATCGCCAGCGTCCGCTTCTCCGGGCGCACCACCGACGCAGCCATCGCCGAACAACAACAGCGCCTTCGTACCTGGATGGCAAAACAGGGGCTGACGCCCGCTGACGGTCCCGTCTACGCCTACTACAACGACCCCTTCACCCCAGGCCCCTTGCGCAGAAACGAGATCATGATCCCGCTAGTCGCACCATAGCGTCCGTTCAAGGGCGGCGGCTCGGTCTGAAGGAAGGTGACGATCACGACATTGGCCAGGTTGCCGTCGCAGAGGTAGAAGATCGGGCCAGGCCCGAATGGCACTCAGTTAGGCGAGATAGCATTGCCGCAATCCGGATAGTCGATTGATTTAGCATTTTTTTGGGTGCCCATGGACTTGATCGGCCAGCAAGGCGGCTTGGGCCATGAGCAAGTGGATCAGGTTGTAGGCCAGCAGTAGACTCACAGTTCCTTGACGACCATCTCCGGGGCCTTGCAACGCAGCAGCGCCATGCTGAGGGTGGTCTTGATGTTGCGCAGCTCCAGTTCAACGTTCCAGCGGCGTCGGTACAGCACCTTCAGTATCAAGCATGCCCCGCAGCAAAGTCTGCTCATCGCTGCCTCTGATTTCACCTTGGCCTTCGCACGGGCCGATGGCGGCATCAGGCAGCCCGCCACTGCCCAGGCAGATCAATGCCACCATGCGGCAGACCGGATTGTCCCAAGCCGGGTTTCTGGCTGCTCGGCTCCGGATAGATGGCCTGGTTTTGCTCCGTATCCGCCATGGTTATGGTCGCGCCATCGACCAGGCGCACCGGGCGATTCCAGGAATGCCACCGGCATGGCAGGCTCGCGCCGATCATGCCCCCACCTGCCGTGCCAATGTTGAGATCACCTCTGTGGGCAAGCGTTTGCGCGCTTGGCAGTACGCACTCGTGCTCTCACCGCAGCCCGGCAGACCGCCAATGATGCGCTTGATCACGGCCTCATCGACCGCCTGTTGGCAGCTGCCAGCGGCCGAGCGTACCTGCGCGGGAAACATCGACAAGGTCTCGGTCGGCGGCCTAGTTTGTGATCAGGGGGCCGTTCGCGATGCGCCAGCGGCAGCGCCTCGACGCCATCGAGTAGTTGCGAGCTTGTCAACAGGCTGAAGAACGCGTAGGAGTCGATGTCCTAGGCAGCGGTGCTGAGATAGAGGTCTTTCACGCAGCCGCACTTGTCGCCCCGCTTTCAGCAAGCATTGCGGCCCTTGAACCAGCCGCGTTGCTCTGCCTTCAGGACCGGCGGGTGCGCGTTGCCGGCATTCTTCAGTGCCGCCGCATAGACCTCGGCGAGTTCCCGGCCGAGGCCGGACAATCCGCGATCGCCGCAGACCAAGTCATCAATGCTCCCGGACTGTAGGTGATCATAGGTGGACCTTGGGCGCTGGCCGCGCCGCAATTGATAGACAGGACAGGACGGGCAAGAACCAAGGCGGTCTTCTAGCCTCTCCGGCAATCTCAGGCTAGACCTTGTGCTAGCACTCGATTCCCCTCAAAATCCGCTACCAACCGCTGCGATCGTTGTTTGCACAGCTTATGTCAATGTCCGCTACAAGTGACTGCCCTTGCAGCAGCGGCCGTGCCTTCGGCGAGTGCTGCGGCCCAATCATCGACGGAACGCGGCAGGCCGACACGGCCGAAGCCCTGATGCGCTCGCGCTACTGCGCCTTTGTGCTTGCGGACGTCGACTATTTGCACACGAGTTGGCATCCCGCCACGCGCCCCGCGAGCTTCGACCCCTGCACCTCGATGAAATGGCTTGGACTCAAGGTTGTGCGCGCTCACAGCGACGGGGACAGTGCCTCGGTCGAATTCGTCGCTCGATACAAGGTCGGCGGTCGCGGCTATCGGATGCACGAGATTAGCCGTTTCTTGCGTGTCAAGGGTCGCTGGCTCTACCTCAGCGGCGAGAACGGCCCCACCGACAGCCTGGTAAAATCGAGAAAGTGATACCTGATGCCGACGCGTGCCAGCATGAGAACCTTTGCCAGCATGCGATAGCGCGGCGCAAGACCAACGCAAATTTGTTTATGGGTCAGTTCGCCGTAAGCCTTCTGCTAGTCGCCATCTGCCTCATGCTGTTTGGTTGCACATCGCCGCGGATCATTGAGCGTGCCCCGGAGCTTCTGACACCCCGCCTTGCGAATGCTTACGCCCGCATGCCTGACGGCTATCGGTTGCCGTTGCGGGTCTGGCAGGCGCAAGCAACCGACAGGGATCGTCCGAAGACCATCGTGCTTGGTCTGCACGGCTTCAATGACTACGCCAACGCCTTTACGCCGCTGGCCCTTAGCCTCGCAAAGGCCGGCATCACGACCTACGCGGTAGACCAGCGCGGCTTCGGCGCCGCCCTGCTACCTGGTCGCTGGCATGGCAGCGAGCCATTAACCGCCGATCTCATGGTACTGGCGCGGCTACTGCGCCAACAATATCCGGACGCCCGGCTGTTTCTGGTCGGCGAGAGCATGGGTGGCGCGGTAATGATCAATGCCTTGGCGAGCGCCGACTTGCCGGTGGACGGCGCGGTACTGATCGCCCCCGCGGTCTGGTCGAGGGACGCAATGCCTTGGTATCAGCGCGTCGGGCTGGACACCCTGGCCAGTATCGCACCCAGCATGAAACTGACCGGGGAGGGTGTCAGCATCCGGCCCTCCGACAACGTCGCCATGTTGCGCGCGATGGGCCAAGACCCTCTGGTTATCAAGGCAACTCGGGTCGACGCGCTATGGGGCGTGACCAATCTCATGGACGGGGCTATGGCAGCGGTAGGCAAACTACATGGTCCGCTGCTCCTGCTTTACGGCGAGCAAGATGAGATCATCCCCCGAGCCGCCTTCTGTCGTATGCTGAAGCGGTTGCCCGATGATGCCGACGCTATCCGCCTGGTGCTCTATCGCCGCGGTTGGCATATGCTGCCGCGCGACCTGCAAGGCCGACGCGTGCATCAGGATGTGATCGCTTGGCTTCATGATCCACAGGGCCCGTTGCCGTCCGGGGAGGAGAGCAGTCCCGGCGCTCAGCGCACCAGGGCGTTTTGCGCTGGCCGCTCGAAGATGGCGCGCTGACCGGCGATCGCTGGGAGTCCGTCGGACTTCGCGCTCGTGATCCGGCCAAAGTCGTTGTCCTGGTGAGCCGGGACCAGCGGGCCTATGTCCCGCGCTTGGCGGAGCGCTTAGCAATCCGCCTTGTGCTGGCGCAGCCGGTGCGCGAGAACCACATGGCTGCCGTGCTGCAACGTCAAACCCGCCCCTCGGAGCCGACATGGGCACCAAGGATGAAGGCGAGGGGTGAAAGCAAGCGGCGCGGCTGGAGCGATGGGCGCCGGAACAGAAGACCGTCGGCGCGATAGGCTCAGCCGCCGCTGGAGGCGACGCTCGCGGCACGCTGGTCGCTATGCGTTTTCAGCCAGTCGCGCAGCCGAATGGAATCGGCTACCGGCGTCCTCTTGCCCTGCGCGTTCAGCAAGACGATGTACAGCCGGCGGTCGGCAACCACCGCCTGCATCACGAGGCAGCGACCGGAGTCGCTGATGTAGCCGGTCTTGCTGAGTTCAACCTTCCAGCGCGAGTCCCGCACCAGCGGGTTGGTATTGCGGTACTGAACCGCACCGCCGTTAGCGTAAGGATGGGCCGTGAATTCGCCGGTCGACGTGACCTCGCGAATAAACGGATACTGCGACGCGGCATGCACCATGCGAATCAGGTCCTCGGCCGTGGACTGATTGGCGGCGTCAAGCCCAGAAGCATCGGCAAAGTGGCTGTCTCGCATGCCGAGCGCCGCGGCCTTGTCGTTCATGGCTGTGACGAAGTCCGGGGTACCGCCGACAAAGGTGGTTCGTCCCAAGGCCGCGGCGGCCCGGTTGTCGGACGACATTAGCGCTACACGCAGCATGTCGCGGCGCGACAAACTTGCCTGATCAATGCGCAGACGCGAACGGCTCCAGCGCAGCCGGTCGCGGTCCTGCTCGGTGATGGTGATGTGGTCGTCCATTGGCACTTCGGCATCCAGCACGACCATGGCCATCATCAGCTTCGTGATCGACGCGATGGGCCGAACATCGGCGGTATTCTTGCCAAACACCCGGGTACCGTGGTGGTCGATGACCAGCGCCGCACCCGAACGGATATCGGGCCCTGCCATCGCCGGGCCGATCACCCACAGCGCCGCAATCGCAACCTTGGATGCAATGATCAGCCAAGGCGCCAAACCAGTAGAAAACATGTCAAGTATTCTGGCTATCGAGTTGTTTTCATGATGCAAAGAACCAGAATTATTGCACAGGGTAAGTCAAGTTGCAGATGCCCGATGTCAATCAGCACAAAAAACGACCGCGACGCGACGATGCTGCCCGCATGAGACGCATCGCCGCAACCCCCATCTGGCTGCTAGCGGCTCTGCCGCCGCTGTTTTGGGCCGGCAACTTCGTGGTGGCGCGAGCAGTGCATGCCGACATTCCCCCCATCGCGCTGTCATTCTGGCGCTGGACCAGCGCGCTGCTGATCCTGCTGCCTTTCGCCTGGAGCGGGTTGCATCGGCAATGGCCCCTGCTCCGCCGGCACTGGCCTGTGCTGACGTTGCTGGCAGTGCTCGGCATCACCAACTACAACAGCCTTTCCTATCAGGGCCTACAGCACACCAGCGCCACCAACGGCGTGCTGCTGTCCTCGGCAACGCCAGTAGTCATCCTAGCGCTCTCATTCCTGCTGCTTGGCCAGGCGGTGAAGCCGCGCCAGTTGCTGGGTATCCTGCTGTCGCTGCTGGGTGTCGTCGTCATCGCAACCGAGGGCCGGCCCGGCCGGCTCGCAGATCTGGCGTTGAATCAGGGCGATCTTTGGATCTTATCGGCGGGGCTTGATTGGGCGCTCTACTCCGTCTGTCTGCGCTGGCGCCCGGCGGCGCTCGAACCCTTGACCTTCTTGGCCGCGATCATCGCCATCGGCCTGATCCCGCTGGCCGGGCTCTATGCCTGGGACTTGGCGCAGGGCAACAGCTTCGCAATCAACGCCACCAACATGACCGCGATCGGCTATGTCGCGCTGTTCCCGTCGGTGTTGGCCTACATCTTTTGGAACCGCGCCGTTAACGAAATGGGTGCGAACCGCACCGGTCAATACATGCATTTAATGCCCGCCTTCGGCGCCTTGCTCGCAATGCTGTTGCTCGGCGAAAGGCTACTGTGGTATCACGGAGCCGGTGTCGCGCTGATCGCTGGCGGAATTGTATTCGCGACCTTGCGATCGCCTGCATCAGGCCCGAAACTGGGCAAGCGTTGGTAGAATCCCGTGCAGGTTATGCAAGTCCCCTGCTACCAGCCCACTGCACACTAGCTGCCCATTCCACCATGACAGACAGCCAGAGCAAGACAGCCCCAACCGCGCCTCGACCGGCTCGCCGGCTGCGCGGGCTGCTGCTGAACCTGCTCATGATCCTGGCTATCTTCTTCGGTGTGCAATGGTATCAAGCGCGCCCATTGGCCAGCGGCGATGCCCCGGCCCTTGAGGCGCGGACCAGCACCGGACAGGCGTTCGATCTAGCGCGGTGGCGCGGCAAACCTGCGTTAGTGCACTTTTGGGCCGTTTGGTGCCCGATCTGCAAACTGGAGGAGGGCAACATCGACGCCTTGAGTACCGACTACAATGTCATCACCGTGGCCATGCAATCCGGCGGCGCCGAAGACATCAACCGCTACCTGCGCGAGCACGGTCTCTCTTTCGGTGCCATCGCCGACCCCTACGGCGAGATCGCGAGCGCATGGGGAGTGCGCGGCGTGCCCGCAAGCTTCGTACTCGACGGCGAAGGCCGCATCCGCTTCGCCGGTGTCGGCTACAGCGCGGGATTCGGCCTGCGCGGCAAGCTTTGGGCGGTGGGGCAACTGCAGTGATGGCTCAGGTCGCTCCCAACCGCATTGCGCTGTCGCTTTAACAGGATATAATTACGGCATATTAGAGAACGTCAATATAGGAGCCAAACAAGATGCCCACTTACGATTACCGCTGCGACGCGAACGGCCGCGTGGTCGAGGTCAACCATCGCATGAGCGAACAAATCTCCACCTGGGGCGAACTGTGCGAACGCGCAAACCTATCCCGCGGTGACACCGCCACCGATACGCCGGTTCAGCGGATGGCCAATGGCGGCAATCTGATCTCCAGCAGCAACCTCGGTAGCGGCAACGCGCCCGCCTGTGGTGCTGGCGGCGGCTGCCCCACCGGCGTTTGCGGACTCAACTAGACCGACGCCGACGTCTTCGAACCCTAAGCGCGTAGTCAGGCCATCTCGGCCTGACAACATCAGGACTCCCAGCCCTGATGCAGCAAGATTTGCATACGACCGACTATGATACTGGCTTAGCCATAGACACAGCGATTCGTCTCTGGCTTTCAATCCAACGGCCCAAAGCGCCCGCCAAGCGTCAGGTTAACGGCGATTGAGGCCCCATTACGATTCAGCTCCAGCGTCACTTGGTCGCCGATTTCGTAGCCCTCGAGTTGCTCGATCAACTCCGCCATTTCCCGAACTCGTTCGCCATCAATTGACTGAATGATGTCGCCGGGGATGATCTTCCCGGCACCGGCGACACGGGTACCGACCAACCCGGCCCGGTCAGCTGGCGAGTTGGCCTCGACGCGCAAGACCAACACGCCCTCGGCCCCCAGTTCGGCCAAAATTGGCCGGCTCACGTCGTCATCGCCGTAGATGCCGATGCGCGGGCGCACATAGCGACCGCTTGCGATCAACTGCGGCACGACGCGATTGACCCTGTCCACCGGCACGGCGAATCCGATCCCGCTGTAGCTCCCAGACGGACTAAAGATTGCTGTGTTGACGCCGATGAGCCGAGCCGCGCTGTCGAGCAATGGCCCGCCGGAATTGCCAGGGTTGATCGCGGCATCGGTCTGGATCAGCCGGCGAATCTCGCCATATTCCTCCGAGAAAATGGTCCGGTTCAAGGCCGAGACCACACCGGTCGTCAGACTGTAGTCGAAGCCGAACGGATTACCGATCGCGAACACCTTCTGCCCGACCCGCAGGTCGGCACTGCTGCCGATCGCCAACGGCTTGATCCGCGCCAAGGAGACGCCGATCCGCAACACCGCTAGATCGTGTTCCGGACTCGCGCCGATAAACTGGGCGTTATAGCTGCGCCCGTCGGCTAGGCGAACCCGCGACGAACGCGCATCCTCGATAACGTGATAATTGGTCACGATATGACCAAGCGAGTCCCAAATCAGGCCGGTGCCGGTGCCTCGGCGCACCTCGGTCAGGTTGCGCGTCCAGGGGCTCAAGGGCTCCCCGGTGGTGCTGATGTAGACCACCGATGGCCTGGCGGACTCGAAGATCTCGATCGTCGCTTGTTCGTCACCAGCAATGTCGCCGCGGGCGGTCACGGCCCTGGGCTCAGCGTCGTAGCGTACGAGCGCCAGTTCCAGCCAAGGCTTGATCGCTAGCGATAGCAGAAACAGCAAGGCGGCCCAGAACAACAGCCGCGGGAGTTTGAATCCGTGCATGACGGCCTTGGCAATCTCCTCTTTTTGGGTTGGAAACGGTCGCCGCCGAGCAAGCCGCCATCGCTGTTGCTAGCTGCCACCGCGCTGAAACCCGGGGCAGCGGCCCCGGCGGAGGCCCTGCGACGAGGCAGTTGCCGTTTCGCAACGACCTTGTCGACCGCCAATCATATACTGGCCGCGCTCGAAACAGTGGGACGGACAAGAAATCGGGCCGCAAAGCCCCCATCTACATTCTTCAACAGGGCAGAATCCAAGGGAGTCGGAAACTGAGCTTCCGTTGCACGACGCCTTTGGTCTGGTTTCTCTACCCAACCGCACCAGCGCAATTCATATCATCGATTGATCGGAGAGTTATTATGACGAAGAACATGGGCAAGCAAGATCGTAACCTGCGCCTAGCCGCTGCCGGCCTACTGATTGCGGTCGGCATCTTTACTAACACCTTGTGGCTGACTCTGCTGGGGCTGGTCCCGCTGGTCACGTCGACGCTCGGCTTTTGCCCCGGCTACGTGCCCTTCAATGTCGACACCCGCAAGGACGGCGAGGCCTAGGCCCGCCAAACGCCGACTTTTCTCGCGTTATGTCCCCCGAATTAGGTCCGCCAAACTGGCCTCGCTCTAACGGGGGCACAGCCGTGAATTGTCTTCGGGTATGCGCCGTCTCGATTCGACTTCGGCCGCGGCCCCAAGAATCGAGTCGTGCCCGCACCAAGTTGGGCTCTAGTGAAGCCGCGTATGCACCGAAGTCACTAGAAGTCTCTAACAGCGGCGGCGGGCAGCGGCGGCGGGAGCGGACACGCATCGTTCGCTCCCGCTTATCCGGTAATAGATGGCCTGCCCAAATAGCCTAGATCAGGCAACCGAATGACCAGCGTCTCCGCACTGCTCGAGGCCCGATCGCTGAAGAAGTATTATCCAGGCGTTCAAGCCGTCGACGGTTTGAGCTTTGAGGTTCAGCCCGGCCAGTGCTTCGGCCTGCTCGGCCCGAACGGAGCCGGCAAGACCACGACAATGGAGATGCTCGAAGGGATTCAGTCGCCGACCGACGGCGAGGTCCTGTTTCGCGGTCGCCCGCTTGATCTCGCCTTTCGGCAGTCGATCGGCATTCAATTCCAGGCGACGTCGCTACAAGACTTTCAAACCGTCGACGAGTCGCTGCGCATGTTCGCGAGCCTCTATGCCTGCACCGCCGACCGCGATGAACTCATCCGCCTGTGCAACCTGTCGGAGCTCCTAGGGCGCGACACGCGCAAACTCTCGGGCGGTCAGCGCCAGCGGCTGCTGCTGGCCATCGCATTGGTCAACGATCCCGATCTGGTGTTTCTCGACGAACCCACCACCGGCCTCGATCCTCAGGCCAGACGCAACTTCTGGTCGCTGATCAAGACTGTGCGCACGCGCGGAAAAACCATACTCCTAACCACACATTACATGGAAGAGGCGGAGCAGCTTTGCGACGAGATTGCCATCGTCGACCAGGGTCGCATCATCGCCCGCGGCCAACCCCAAACCCTTGTGCAGGAGCATTTTCCGGCCGCGATCGTGCGTCTACAGACGACCGCCTGGCCCGACAACGAGCCCCTGCCCAACTATGCGGAGCGACGCGACACCGTAATCGAACTCTATACCGACGCCGTACCGCCAGTGCTGGAGTATTTGGAACGCATCGGCGCCGGGCTCACGGCCTTGCGCATCGACACGCCTAGCCTTGAAGACCTATTTCTCAAGCTTACCGGCCACAGTCTGAGGACCTGACCCATGTGGCAGCGTATCCTGGCCATACTGGCTGCCCGCAACCGCGAGTTCTATCGCGACAGCGCCGGGCTGATCTGGAATCTGCTGATGCCGGTGATGATGATCATGGCATTCGCATTCATCTTCAGCGGCGAGCCCAGGGCTCTGTTCAAGGTCGGCGTTATCGCACCGCCGACGCAAGCAACGACCAGCGGATTTCTCGCCACCCCACATATCGACTTCATCCCAGTGACGGACGACAACGCCGCGGTTGTCAGCGCCATAACCAAGGTCCAGCGCCACCAGCTCGATCTGCTGCTCGACATGCGTGACATCCCGGCCTACTGGGTCAACCCCGATTCCGCCAACGGCGATCTGGTCGAGCGTCTACTGCTCGGCGCCTATGCGCAGCAGGATCAAGCCAATTCGGACAGCTCACCACAGCGTCGCGCCGCCGCAGGCGAGGCCCTGAGCTATGCCGACTGGGTCTTGCCCGGAGTACTGGCCATGAATGTGATGTTCTCCAGCCTCTGGGGCGTCGGCTGGGTGGTGGTACGCTACCGCAAGAACGGCGTCCTGCGGCGCCTCAAGGCCACCCCACTGCGACCGATAGAATTCCTCAGCGCCCAGGTACTCTCCAGGCTCATCGTCGTGCTCACAACCAGCATCCTGGTCTATCTAGGCGCATCGCTGATCCTGGACTTTCCGATGCGCGGTTCCTACACGACCCTGCTGTTGGTCTATACCGCTGGCGCGCTATGCATGATCAGCCTCGGGCTGACTGTCTCCGCCCGCCTACGCACCGAGGAACTCGCGGACGGTCTGCTCAATCTGCTGTCCTGGCCAATGCTACTGCTGTCCGGCGTCTGGTTTTCGATGGAGGGCGCAAGCCCCGCGGCGCAGACCCTATCGACGCTGATGCCACTCACCCATCTGGTCGACGCCGCCCGCGGCATCATGATCGATGGCGCCAGCGTGCTCGACATCCTGCCCCAGCTCGGTCTGCTGCTCGGACTGGCGACCCTGCTGCTCGTGGTCGCCGCGCGCTTCTTCCGCTGGGAATGACTGGCGCGAGAAACAACGGCAATAGAACCTTTAGGCGATTGCCGGAATGAAACATACCGCATGGCGCCGGATTCTCGTTCGCCATCGCGAAGCGCCAACTTGTCCCTAGTCGTTCTATGTGGGGGTTGGCGCGACAAAGATGGCGGGCGAGAAGACAAGCCAGGCGGTATGTTTCATGACAGAAATCGCCTTAGGCCATTGCTCATCAGCACAGCCTCTTGAGCGGCAGCGCCCGGTTCAACAGCAGGGCTCGACTCAGTCAGTCGAACACTGCATCGCCTGAGCTCGAAGCGTTGCCGCTCATCCGATCTTGGCAATCGAGACGACGCGATGATCCAGACTCGGGGAGTCGGGTCCCACCTCGGCGCCAAGCGTGTCGACATATTGTTCCACCCGGACTTGGAGGGTGCCCAAATCGCGGGCATGGATCACGCACCGCCGCCCATTCTCGTCGATCTGGGCATTGAGCAGCGCATCGCGCATCAGAGAGACTGAAGGCGCCGGACCGTCGATGCTGTAGATGGCATCATTGAGCATGATCGCAGCATGGGAATCGACCCGTAGGGTGCAGCGCGCAGCGGGATCAGCCATCAGCCGTGTGCTCCGGAATGAGCGCGTCTTGCCGACGCTTGAACCCCATTGGGGGGCAAGCTCGCGCAGGAACCCGATGAGCTCCGGGTCGGCCATCAGCGCGGCCACCACGGTGCGCACACTTTTCTCGTCATCGGTCCGGGTCGCATCGTTGCTCATAAGATTGCCTCCTCGAGTAGGCGTCGACCGTCGATTGTGCTTTTCTAATCATCTTCGACCCACGCCATGTTTGCATTGAAGCCGCCAGCGAACAGGTCTGCACGGCCTAATTGAAATCTTAGCCGGTTGATCAGGGCACACAGGTCAGCGACGCGCCGCGAGTCCCAGCAGATAGTGATCGATCAGGTCCGCCGACAACGCCTGACCACTGATTTCCCCGCCAGCGTCCAGCTTGTGCGTGATGGTGAGCATCGCAATGCCATGTACGCCGCTCCACAGGCACTGCGCCGCGCGTCGAGAGGCCACCTCATCGAGCCAGGGTGCGCGATCACAAAGCTCCGCGCGCAGTAGCTGAAAAAAGTCGTCAATCTGATGCTGCAACTCGGCCGGTACCGCCTCGCGCGGCGGGTCGTGCTCGAACACCATGCGCCAACGCGCCGGATGTCGCTGGGCGAACGCCAGGTAGCCGCGACCCAAGGCAGTCAGACGCTGCTCGGGATCTGAGTAAGCGGCCAACTCCGCATCCAGACAGGCGCGCAACTCGTCCAGTGTGCGAGCGTTGATCTGCAACACCAGATCGTCGCGATCGCGGAAGACCACATACAGACTCCCCGCCGTGTAGCCGATGCGCGAGGCAACGGCGCGCGTCGTCAGCCGCTCCGGCCCCGCCTCCTCCAGCAGCGCGACGGCGGCATCAAGCGCCATCGCGATGATCTCTTCTCGGCTGTGCTCTCCACGTTTACCCATGCTGTGACCTCGTGTTGCGTCTCTTGTTGGTTCGCGGAGTGCTTGCACAGACTCCAGCGTCTAGGCGCGGACTCCGAGCAATTGCTTACTTGAACATTGCTCAATTATAGGCTAGATTTCGAGTTGCGCTAATTGAACAACGTTCAAATAAGAGGAAATCAAAGATGTCGATCAACAAGATTGTGGCGACCGCTCTGCTCGTGCTGTCGGCACTGCTACCTACAACCTCCGCCACGGCGGCCGGGCTGTTGACGCCAGCGGACAACAGCCTTCCCGCGCTGCAGATCCGAAGCCACGCCGTCGAGGTCCTGATTCAGGACGGCTATGCGGTGACCAGCGTCGATCAGGTCTTTCACAACCCGCACGCGCGGGATCTCGAGGCGGTCTATAGCTTCCCGGTACCGGAGCATGGGACGGTGGCCGAGTTCACCGTCTGGATCGACGGCAAGGCAGTCACCGGCGAAGTGCTGGAAAAGCAGCAGGCGCGGGCGCTCTACGAGGAGCAACGCGTATTGGGCGAGGACGCCGGCCTGGCGGAGAAGAATGCCTACCGGACCTTCGACATCCGTGTTACGCCTGTCCGAGCCAGCGCCGACACCCGCATGCGCTTGGTCTATCTGCAGCCGGTGCAGATCGATCACGGCATCGGCCGCTACCTCTACCCGTTGGAGGAAGGCGGCGTCGACGAGCAGAAGCTCGCCTTTTGGACAGCGCGGGAGTCCGTCACCGAGCGCTTTCGCTTCGACGTCAAGCTACGCTCCGGCTATCCGATTGAGGCGCTGCGCCTGCCGAACGCGCCAGCGGCGCGGATCACGCAAACCGACCCGCAACGTTGGGATGCTCAACTGCTGAGCAGCGCCGGCATCAGATCGGCTGCTGGCATAGATGACGACGGCGAGCCCCCGCGGATGCAGCCCGGCACGCCCGCCTATAAGCTCGATCGTGACATCGTCGTCTACTGGCGCCTGGCGCAGGAACTGCCCGGCAGCGTCGATCTGACCACTTACAAGCCAGACGCTGGCGGGCGCGGTACCTTCTTGCTGACGCTGACGCCCGGCGACGACCTCAGGCCAATCAACTCAGGCGCGGACTGGGTCTTTGTGCTGGACACCTCCGGCAGCATGTCCGGCAAATATGCGACGCTCGTCGATGGCGTCACGCAGGCACTGGGACGCATGCGAGCGGATGATCGTTTTCGTATCCTCACCTTCAACCGCGATGCCCGCGAACTGACGCCCGGCTACATGACCGCCACCCCGACGCATGTCGCCGAGTGGACCACACGCCTGGCCGCGGTGCCGACCGGCGGCGGTACTAACCTGTATGCCGGGCTAGACCTCGGGCTGCGCGCCACCGATGCAGACCGAGCCACCGGCATCGTGCTGGTCACCGACGGTGTCGCCAACGTCGGCGAGACGGATCAGCGGGCCTTCCTCAAGCGTCTGGACAGGCAGGACGTGCGCCTGTTCACCTTCGTCATGGGCAACAGCGCCAATCGCCCGCTACTCGAAGCACTGACCCGTACCTCCAACGGCTTCGCCCGCAATGTCTCCAATAGCGACGACATCGTTGGCGAGGTCCTGACCGCGACCAGCAAGCTGACGCACGCGGCCTTGCATGGCGTGCGGGTCGACATCGGCGGCGTGCGCGTCGCCGACCTGACGCCAACGGACATCGGATCGCTCTATCGCGGCCAGCAACTGATGCTGCTCGGGCATTACTGGGGCGAGGGCATGGCCGATGTCAGGCTGTCCGGCCGCGTCGCCGGTGGACCTGTCGCCTATCAGACGCGCTTTGCGTTTCCGGCGCGCTCGGACCAGCACCCAGAGCTTGAACGCCTGTGGGCCTTCGACAAGATCCGCTCCATGCAGCAGGAATTAGCCGACTTCGGCAACGAAGCCGACCTGGAACAGGGCCTGGTCGATCTGGCCCTTGAGTACGGTCTGGTCACCGATCGGACCTCTATGCTGGTCGTGCGCGACGAGGTGTTTGATCGCCACGGCATCGAACGGCGCAACGCCAAGCGCAGCGAGATCGAGCGGATCGCCCGGGCGGCGCGCGAACAGACGCCACAGACGCGACGCGTGGATCAGGCGCAGCCGATGTTCACCAGCAACCAGCCCCGGCTGTCCGACGGTGGCGGTAGCGGCGCGTTCTCGGCCTGGCAGGTGGCGCTGATGGCGATGGGAGCAACGATTGTTGTCGTATCGCGACGCCGAGCCCGTGTCGCACCTTGCTAACACCCCAAGGCGCCCCTCGCAGCCGGCTGTGCGGAATCGGGGGGCATCGGATGCATAGCGAAACACAGGAGGCTCCTTATGTTCAAGAGCGAAACCCTTGTATGGCCCTGGCGCAGCGCAATGGTCGCGCTGGCGGCCCTCGCCCTCTATGCCCTGGCAGGCCCGGCGCCGGAGACCCTCGTGCTGACCCGCGGGGCACCCCTGGCGGCACAGCCCTGGGGATTGCTCACCGGGCATCTGGCGCATAGTGATCTGGGTCATCTACTTTGGGACGTTGCGGGCTTGCTGCTGGTCGGTCTGGTTTACGAGCCACTACTGCGCGCTCGCGTCTGGCTAGCGCTTGGTATCGGAGTGCTCGTCATCGACGTCGCCTTTCTGGTTGAGATGACGGACTGGACCCATTACTGCGGGCTTTCCGGGCTGATCAATGCGCTGGTCGGCGCCGGGCTGATCGCGGCCCTGCGCCATCGAGATGCAGCCGCGCTCGCCTTCGGCCTGCTCATATCGGCGAAGGTGCTGGTGGAGTTCGTCAGCGGCACAGCGTTATTCATCAACACCAGCTGGCCGGCCGTCCCGATGGCGCACCTGGTCGGGGTCTTGGCCGGGATGCCGACCGGATGCTGCGCCGAGTTCCTGACAGGTCGGAATGGCTCACGCAGATTAGGCGCTCCTTCGCGCAAACGCGCGCCGAGTTCAAGCGCAGAGCCGTGCTGCCTAGGCCCGTGAGCCTGAGGGCAAAGAGCTCGAACCTGAAGCCAAAGGGCAAGCGCTCGCCGAAATAGGCTGCGGCGGCAATTGAATGGTCGCAAGCGATCCCGAAGTGGTCAGCTTCGCTGGGAGCGTTAGAGTCAGGAAGGACATGGAGCGCTCGGTTACCGCCGTAGATGCAACCGGCGCGCTTCACCTCGCTATCAACCGACAGGCACAAGCTTGAAGGCGATAGGAAATTCCGACCGAGACGCCGCCTCAGGATCCAGGGCTGGTGCAAGGCCGAGGCAAAAAGCAGCACCAGCCCCCGGACCATAGACCAAGCCTCGGACCACCTAACGGGGAGGTCTTACAGAGTCGCGAAACGGCGATTATGGTCCGGAAAGAGAGTCCGCCGCTGACGGCGAAGGCAACAGCATCCGCGCTCAACCGGACAGGTCCAGCTCCAGATTATCGATCAAGCGCGCCTTGCCCAAATAGGCCGCGGCCAGCACGACCAGGGCCTTGTCCGAGGGGCGAGGACGATCGAGATCGGCGCGCCTACACACGCTGACATAGTCGGGCTTGAAGCCGGCCGCCGCTAGGGCGCGAGCCGTGTCCCGTTCTGCCTCCGCAATTGCCTGGCCGGCCCGCAGTGCATCGGCAACCCGGCGCAACTCTGCCAGCAACAGCGGTGCCCGATCGCGCTCGTGCGGCGTCAGATAGCCGTTGCGAGAGCTCAAAGCCAGGCCGTCGGGCTCTCGTACGGTGGGATGGCCGACGATCTCAACAGGCAGGTTCAGATCCGCCACCATGCGCCGAATCACCATTAACTGCTGATAGTCCTTTTCGCCGAACAGGGCCAGGTCAGGCGCGACCATGTTAAACAGCTTGGCGACGACGGTGGCAACACCGCGAAAATGCCCCGGCCGGCTGGCGCCGCAAAGCAGATCCGACAGGCCGGGCACCTCGACAAAGGTCCGGCCTTCGCGCCCTTGAGGGTAGACCTCCTGCTCGCTCGGCGCGAACAGGCAGTGATTGCCGGCCTCTGCCAAGAGCGCGATATCATTGCCCGGGGTCCGCGGATAGGCGTCCAGGTCCTCGCCGGGGCCGAACTGCAACGGGTTGACGAAGATACTGGTCACCACCCGGTCCGCTCGGGTCAAGGCGTCGCGCACCAGCGCCAGGTGACCGGCGTGCAGATTGCCCATGGTGGGCACCAGGCCGACCCGCAGGCCGGAGCGGCGCCAGTCGCTGACCTGTGCGCGCAGCGGGGCGATCTCGTGAATGATCTGCATCGGCATGCGCTCGCTCAGGCGACCTTGATGAAGAGTCGGCGCAAGTGCGTGGGAGAAAACCATGAAAAACACCGGTGATTGATGATGCTCAATTGACTCATTGACTTCTTAACTCCTGCATTCGTTGGCTCAAGATGGACTTGCGCGCGATAGCCCATCGGGCGCGGGACTGAATCCTCAGGCCCGCGGCGCAGAACCGAGCGAATTCGGCAATCGTGGTGAGGCCGACCGTTAAAACAGGGTTTGCTCAGGCCCTGGGAAGGTGCCGGACCTGACCGCCGCCACGTAGCCGCCGATGGCGTCCGCAATGCTGCCGCTTCCGTTCATGAAATTGCGGCTGAAGCGCGGCGTGCGACCGGGCGTTAGGCCCAGCATGTCGTGCAATACCAGCACTTGTCCATCGCAGCCATTCCCGGCACCGATACCGATGACCGGGATCGCCAACTCCGCGGCCAGGGTCGCCGCGAGTTCCGCTGGCACGCACTCCAGCACGAGCATTGAGGCGCCAGCGTCCTGCAATGCGTGGGCATCGGCGCGGATGGCGGAAGCTCCGGCGACATCTTTGCCTTGATAACGATAGCCGCCGATCTGATGCACGGACTGCGGCAATAGCCCCAGATGTGCACAGACCGGAGCACCGAAGCGGGTCAGCTGGCGCACGGTCTCGACGACGCTGGCGCCGCCTTCAAGCTTGACCATCGTCGCGCCGCCCTCACCCATGAGCCGTTCGGCGGTAGCCAGTGCGCGCTCCGGCGTGGCATAGGTCATGAACGGCATATCGGCGACGACCAGCACACGCTCGCTAACGCGACTGACACAGCGGGTGTGGTAGACCATCTGATCAAGCGTCACCGGCACCGTGCTGGGCTGTCCCTGCAGCACCATCCCCAAGGAGTCGCCGACCAACAGCAGGTCGACACCCGCGGTCTCAAGCACGCGGCAGAAGGCGGCGTCGTAACAGGTCAGGCAAGCGATGCGCTCGCCGCGTTGTTTCATGGCCGCAAGGGTGGCACTTGTGGTGCGATCGGCGGGCATCGGAGGTTCTCGCAGTAAGCCGGGGTGAGCCGGGGACTAAGACGACGCGCGAACGCCGTTCGGGGAGCTCAGGATAGTGTGAGCCGGGGTCATATGCCAGCGGGCCCATGCCTTAGAACCACGATAGCACGGCGCTGGAGTGCTCAAACTGGGGGTTTCTTCTAGTGGACCAACCGCCGAGGGCAGAGGTCTGAAGATCGCGCCACAAGCCAGCACAGCATCTTTGGCCCCCTGGTCCTCGACCCTTGGCCCTCGGATCATACGGTAGCAAGCGCGTCGTTGTCATATTACTTCAGACCTCCCGGAATCGGAATACTCGACGCATCCAACAGAATGATATTTCTTCGAAATCGTCGACAATCGGACAATTGGCCTCGCCAATGTCAGCGGACTCTAAGATTGTTGTCGTTGTCGTAATCGAGTTACCGCAGGACTACAATCGCGACAAGGACAACCATACGACTGTCCAAGAACTGAGGCGGTTTTCTCGCCTTTCTGGGAGGTCTGTACTTGAGCCATGCGCAAACATTTCACGCCCTTCAGATTATCTAGCTTCTGGCGTCTCGGCGGCGTACAGGCGGAGAAATGGGGCGCTTAACCTATTGAGAAAAGTGGCGCGCTTACCCCGTTCGGCAAAATAGAGCGCTTCACGGCTCGAACAGCAAGGTCTCTTGGGCTGTGGGTCGTCTGGCCTGAGACCGCCTAATCTGAGGCTGCTCGGTCTGAATCAAGACCCGATTGGCGATTATCCCTCGACGCCGGTCTCCTTGGCGCCCTCGGCTGAATTCGGTTTCTTTCGGCGGCGACGCTTGCGCTTGACACCGCCGGCCATGCGTGCGCGCTCCGCACCGTCGACATCCTGAAAGCGCGTCCACCATTCGCCAATCTCCGGGTCGACCTCGCCTGCCTCGGCACGCAATAACAAAAAATCATAAGCGGCCCGAAACCGCGGATGCGCGATCAATGCCAGCGGTCGCCTGCCTTGCCGGTACTCAAGCCGCGGCTGCAACAACCAAATCTCGCGCATGGGCAGGCCAAAACGCTTCGGAATGGCCACCTGGCGCTGTTGCTGTGACGCTACTTGCTGGGCCGCGATTGCCATGGCCTCGTTCTCGGCGACACCCTGCTTGAGCAGTGCTTGATAGCTCATGCGAACCGGCTCCCACATCAGCACCGCGAACAAGAACGGCGGCGCGACCGACTTGCGCTCACGGATGCGCTTGTCGGTGTTGTCTAGGCCGCGGCTAACGAAGGTGATGGGAAACTCCTGATCTTGGCGCGAGAGAACCTCGTCGGTCTCCGGGAAAAGTTGCGCAAATAGGTCGTAATGGCGCAGTTTCTCGAAGGCATTCAGAGCATAGCCGCTATGAAACAGCTTCAGAATCTCTTCAAACAGCCGCGCTGGCGGCACCTCGCTAAGCAGCGGCGCCATTTCCGGTAGTCGCGCCTCGCAAACGGGGTCGATGATAAAACCGAGTTTGCAGGCAAAACGGACCGCCCTCAGCATTCGCACCGGGTCCTCACGGAAGCGGGCCTCTACGTCGCCTCCGATCAGCCGCAACCGACCGTCGCGGATATCCTCAAGGCCGCCAGCGTAATCCAATAGGGAGAAGTCTTCAATGTTGTAATATAAGGCATTGATCGTAAAGTCGCGCCGCAAGGCATCCTCGGCGATGGTGCCGTAGACGTTGTCGCGCAGGATCATGCCGTTCTCGACCAAGCGGTCGCCATCATCGGTGAGCAGATCCCGGCCCTGCCTCAGCGGCGCACCGCGGAAGGTGGCTACCTCGATAATCTCGGATCCGAAAAAGACGTGCGCAAGCCGAAAGCGCCGGCCAATGAGCCGACAGTTGCGGAACACGGAGCGCACTTGTTCGGGGGTGGCATCAGTAGCAATGTCGAAGTCTTTTGGCTCATGGCCAAGCAGCAGGTCGCGCACACCGCCGCCGACCAGGAACGCCTGATGGCCGGCCTGCGATAAGCGATAGAGCACCTTGAGTGCATTCTGACTGATGCTGGCCCGAGAGATGCTGTGCTCGGGGCGCGGAATGATCAAGGGTTGGGGCGTGGGTTCTTGCAGCAAACGGCCTTAACTTCCCAAGTCGGCTGGGGGACGGTCTTTGGGCTGGACCGGATTAGATCGGATCGGATCGGATCAAACCTGTCGGAACGAGGCCGGCTGATCGCCTCGCCACAGCACATTTAAACAGTGATGCAACGGTTTATCGCGGAACTTGAGAGAACCGCCAATTGCCGTATAATACGCGATTCCTAACGTCGCTTCCGCTCCCTTCGTCTAACGGTTAGGACGCTGGCCTCTCACGTCGGTAACAGGGGTTCGAATCCCCTAGGGAGCGCCAAACAACTCAAGTGGCAATACCAGCGGTCGCGCCAACATCAAGCAGCCACGCCAACATTAAGCAGCCACGTAAGCAAGAGCACGGCTTTTTTCGTGAGAGACGCCGATTGTCAGGGCCTTGGTTTTCCTCAGCACGCAACCCAGAGGGAATGGCCCAGGAAGACTGGCTTGCGACCGCGATTTCCAGCGCGTCAATCCCGTTGTGGAAAAAACGTCGCGACAGCAGCATGAACGGGGCCTAGGCGCGGCTCAGGCAGACTCGGAAGTCCGCTTTGATGGGGCCGGATGCCAGGAATCCCAGATCGCCTGCCACAGTTCCTCGGCAAGACCCCGACCGAAGAGGAACGCCTGATCGCTGTTATCGAGCCATTCCTGCCGCATCGCGCCAAATACCGCGTCGGGCTCCAGCCAGGCCCAGCCGTGCGCTGGCAGCACACCGGTCGCGTCTTCTGCCGAGACGGCGGCTCGAACGGGAATTTGGTAGTGCAACATGCCGTCGTCCTGACGCGAGGCGACGCCGCCGAAACGCGCGGCCAACGCACGCATGCCGCGGTTCTCCGCCAACACTTCCAACTCGAAAGACTCGATGCCTTGCGCTTCGGCCGCCCGCATCAGTTCCTCAAGCAGCACCCGACCGAGCCCTAGCCCTTGCACGTCGTCGGCAACCGCGACGGCCAACTCAGCGCTATCTGGCGGCGCCGACAGCCGCAAGCAGCGCGCGATGCCGACCATGCGCCCATCAGCCCCGTTGTCGTCCATCGCAAGCGCCGCCACCGCAATGTGATCGTCGCCATCGGTGATCGTGAAGAACTCCAGTTCTGATTCAGACAGCGCCTTCTTGACCCCTAAGAATCGCAATCGTCTAGATTCAGCGGACAGGTTCTCAAAGCATTCCGCCACCCGCGGCTTGTCCTCGGCACGCGGGGGGCGCAACCGATATCGGTTGCCATTGCGCAACGTCGTAAGAACGTCCTGAGACGCCAAGCGTCGATTCATCGTTGCCATACCAAACTCCTTAACAAGAATGCCCTGCCACAGCGGCCCAACCCGAAGCGCCGCTTTAGGAGGCTTGCCGCAACGAGCGCCACGAGCCCATCCATCCCCAAAGGACCCCCAAAGGACCCAGTCGGGCGCCAGACCACTCCTCAGGCCAACGACAGCATCGCGCAATTGCGCACCTCGCACGCGAACAGACCGTACCGACAACACAAGCGACACGCACCCGATTTGACCAAGGCCATTGACCCGGCAAATATTGTGCATTAGAAAGAGCTATCGCGACGATGGGCTCGGCCAAGGCGCGAAAGTTGCGATTACAGATTCACCATCAGAAGCCCTAGAGGTCAGTATGTCAAGAAAACATCCAATTGTCGCAGTCACCGGTTCGTCCGGTGCTGGTACAAGCACGGTCAAGAATGCGCTGGAGCACATTTTCAAACGCGTTGGCGCACGGGCGGCCTTTGTCGGCGGCGACAGCTTCCACCGCTATGATCGCGCGTCCATGAAAGAAGCGCTGGCCGAAGCCAAGGAGACCGGCGACAACCTGAGCCATTTCGGCCCTGAGGGAAACCTGTTCGACAAACAGTTGGAGCTGTTTCAGAGCTACGGCAAATTCGGCACCGGGATGCGCCGCTATTATGTGCACGATGCAGCAGAAGCCGCGGAACACGAGTGCGAGCCGGGGACCTTCACGGAATGGGAGCCGATCCCACCGGACACCGACCTGTTGTTCTACGAGGGGTTGCACGGCGGCGTCGTCGACGGCGACATGGACCTATCGGCCGAGGTCGATCTGCTGATCGGCGTCTGCCCCACGATCAACCTGGAATGGGTTCAGAAGATCCATCGCGATACCCGCGAGCGCGGCTACAAGCCCGACGACGTGAAGGACGTCATCTATCGGCGCATGTACGACTACATGCACTACATCCTGCCGCAGTTCTCAAAAACCCATATCAACTTCCAGCGCATCCCGGTCACGGATACATCCAACCCGTTCTGCGTCACGGGCATCCCAACCGCGGAACAAAGCCTGGTGCTGATCCATTTCCTCAAGCCCAAGCCCAACGTCGAGTACAAGATCAACCTCAAGGGGCTCATCGACGGCTCCATGATCACCGGCTTCAACACCTTGGTGATCCCAGGCGGCAAGATGAAGTATGCGATGGAATTGATCCTGACCGAACGCATCCTCGAGTTGATGAAGCGCCGCGGACACCTGGACGACAATTATTAGCACAAAACGCCTGAAGCCCCGAGATCATAGCAGCCAAAAAAAGCCCGGCCAAAGCCGGGCTTTTGACTGGTCGACGACCGAAGCTGCCAGCCTAATGATCAACGCGCGGTGCTGCTCTGCTCTGTAAGACGAGGCAACTATTTCGTGCTAAGGATCGTGGCACAATACCACCCGCCGGGATGCAGCAATGCGCTCATCGTAACGCGCCTGGCACAGCGCCGATCCTAGGAATGAGTCCGTGCAATGCGCTTGACGGCAGCCTACCAGCGACGACCCCCGCCGTGCGATGGACGGTCGCTCTTCGGCTTGGCCTGATTGACGGTGATATTGCGGCCCTTCATGTCGGTGCCATTCAGCGCCTTGATGGCGGCGTCGGCTTGGGAGTTATTGCCCATTTCCACGAAGCCAAAGCCCTTGGAGTCACCGGTGAACTTGTCGGTGATCAGGTTGACCTGATCGACATCGCCATACTGGGCGAAGGTCTCACGCAGATCGGCATCGGAAATGCTGTATGGAAGGTTGCCTACGTAGATGTTCATATCTGTCTTTACTCAGAAAAAGGCGTGCATTGGAGAATCAAAAAAACCATCGAAAAACACCAAGCACGAGACTTTCTTCGACAGCGGAATGCCGTGGATACGGCCAGAGGGGATAAGGAAGCTACGAGTTTCGGAGGGACATTCCACAAGCGCAGCGGACGAAGACCGGCGGCTTAGGAAGGTGTCATCGAATTATGCAGATGCCTGGAGCAACATCGGTGCGGTGACCGCGGCGCTCTTTCCTCAGGCGCGCAATCTAACAGGTTGCAAACCACGGCGCACGATTTATTTTTGGCGGACGAGATTGCTCTACAGCCATGACCAAATTCGCCCTGGCTGGCGTGGTGCCGATCCCGTATCGCTATTCCGGCGAACTGGACCCCAAGGTATTGCGGCGCGGCGGCCTATTGCGCTGACAGCTTGCTGGCACCTCGCCGAGGCAATTCCGATGACCCCGACCTCAGGCTCTAGCGGGACGGCGTTGATCACCCCGTCCCGATCCGCCCGGGGCTCGCGACAGACTATTCATTAGGGTGCCTGGGCGGAGGCGTCCAGCCGCGCTCGGTACGGTCATGTAGATCGGCGCGATCCCTAGCCATGACACTTTGCTCTGACTGGGTGCGAGCGCGCACCAACTCCAACAGCGCGTGGTTGGTCGACAGTTCAACGTCTTCGTCCCATAGCTCGTAGAGTTGCTCCAGCCCCTCTTCGTCATGGCTGCGAAAGGCGCGCATCATCTTCTCTGCCTTGAACGGATGCTCACCCAAGGCCCGCAGCACCGCACCGCCGGTCTTCAGTGACGAATCGAAGACCTCGCGCAACGCCAGGTCGGCCCCGGCCTTGCGCAGCAGATACAGATGATTGACGTCGTAGGCGCGGGCAACGATCCGCACCTGCGGATAGTCTCTGCGCACCTGCTTAACCAGCGCAACGGCGCGATCACGATCGTCGATCGCAACCACGAACACAGCCGCCTCATCAATGCCCGCGGCTCGCAGCAGGTCCGGGCGGGAGGCGTCGCCATAGAAACTCTGGATGCCAATACGACGCATCCACTCAACGACGCCGGCCTCGTGATCCAGCACCAGGGTGCGCACGCCGGCGGCTACCAATAGTCGATTGACGATCTGCCCGAAGCGCCCGATGCCGGCGATCACGACGCTGCCTCGGCGATCAATCTCATCGGCGGGGCGCTCGGCATCGCGCCCACTCAAACGCGGCAAGACCCAGCGGTCGTAAGCGATGAACAGCGCTGGCGTCAGCAGCATCGACAACGCGACGACCAGCGACAGCAGTTCCGCCAGGTCCGGCGGGATGACGTTGTTCTGCACCGAAAAGGCTAACAACACGAAGCCGAACTCGCCGGCCTGGGCCAACGCCAGCGTGAACAGCCAGCCGTCGCCCGTCGCTAGCCGGAACAGCCGCGCCAGCACCAGCAGCACCCCGCCCTTAACTGCCATAACACCAAAGGTAAGTCCGAGCACCAGCAGCAGGTCCGCCGCGAACACGCCAAAGTCGATGCCAGCGCCGACGGTGATAAAGAACAGACCGAGCAGCAGCCCCTTGAAGGGTTCGATGTCGGATTCCAGTTCATGGCGAAATTCGCTGTCCGCCAAGACCACGCCGGCCAGGAAGGTGCCGAGCGCTGGCGATAGGTCGACCAGCGTCATCAGCAGCGCGATGCCCACCACCAGCAACAGCGCGGTGGCGGTAAAGATCTCGCGCAGTTGCGACGCGGCGATGTAGCGGAACAGCGGCCGAGTCAGAAAGTGCCCGCCGAGCACGACGAAGGCCACCGCACCAAGCACGACCAGCGCATAGGCCCAGCCGTCCAGACCGGCGACCAGGCTCATGGACGCGTGGGCACCGCCGCGTACATCGGATTTGGCCTGATGGGCCGGGGCCTGATGGAGCTCTACCGGCTGAAGTTTCGCTGGCTGAAGGTCTACTGGCTGAAGTGCTGCG